>Ga0308157_10000233_pt1 | contig 215410 bp, 206 predicted proteins | sample PhyBR1_FD_201035 | JGI IMG/M metagenome (GOLD analysis project Ga0308157, IMG submission 201035) | Phyllosphere microbial communities from UC Gill Tract Community Farm, Albany, California, United States - DLSLB.R1 | ecosystem: Host-associated > Plants > Phyllosphere > Unclassified | place... | reverse complement strand
CTTTTGCGTTTTGTGTTTGTTCAGACATGTCTGATAATAAATTTGTATTCTGTTTATTTAAGGATTGTAACGAAGTTTTAAACAGAAGTTGTTATTGATTTATGTTTCAACCTTTTAGCCATTCCTTTATCTTCTACTAAAAAGTGGTGCAAATTTACGTCGTTTTTTTTTATCTTCCTAAAAATCAATAAAAAAAAGTCTGAATATTAATTCAGACTTTAAGTTATTTAGAAATTTGTTGTTAGGTTTAATGTAAGACCGTTTGACTCTGGTACATATCTACAAACACCGCCTACACACATTAATCCACCACGTTGGCGACCATAATTTACAGCTACACGGGTTGCGCCTTTAGAGAAACTTCCGCCAACACTATAATAATGAATACGAGTTTCAGGGTGTGAGTTTCCATAGTTATACATATCTGTAACATAAATACTAAACATAGTGTTAGGAACATACTCTAACAAAGCTGCTCCCCAATCGCCTTTATCTGCAGACGCCCACATGTTTTGCACTTGTAAACGCACCGAACTTGTTTCAGAAAAATTATACAAACCTTCAACACTTACAATATCTGTTTTAACATCATCAAACTTTCCTTCTAAAACAGGAGCGTTGTAATATTGATTCATGTACATTGTTATTGTTTGAAAGGTAGGTGACCAATTTTTTCTTACCTCTACAGCAATATCAGAATAATACTTCTCTCCGAATTTCAAAAACTCATCCTCTAGTTTATTATCAGCAAAATCATAGGTTGATTTCAATCCTCCCCAATAAGATCCATTAACCGCCAAGTGTGTTCCGTACTTACCTCCTAATGCACTTCCTTCCACGAAATCATAGTAAAAATCATATTGTCCGCCTATTTCGCCGTTTCTTTTTTCAAACCAATTAACTCCTCCTTGCGCTTGGTACACGTAAATATTTTGTAATGAAAAATCGTATTGCTTTGTTAATGCCGGAATATAATTGATGACACCTTTATTGTATTGATTTCCAGCTAACTTTCTATCTGAATAAAACGTCATGTTTTCCATTCTTCTAAGGTTAACACTTGATCCAAAATAACCTTTGTTATAACCCAGATTAACCAATAAAGCATTTCCATCTAGAAACGTTCCATCCACATAATCTTCATTCGAAATAACAATATCTTTTTGCTTGTGAATATATTCTGTACCAAAATTAAATCCGCCAATTCCTAAATTAAAACGCGCCGAAACAGCATTGGTTAAATCATTAACACCTTCGTAAACAACTTCTTTTTTTTCATCTAACCTACCTACGTAACTAGCTCCAAATCTTAAATCGGTATTTTCTAACTTAAGTGCATCTGCAGCATTAAACTCCAAATTGGTTCCTAACACATAACTTTCAGAAAAATCAAACCCCATTCCAACACGTTGCTTACCACCTAGAGTGGTTAAATCAAGATTTTTTGTTAAACGTAATTTAGCATTCATACCAAAAAGCGCATTATTTACTCCTAATGCACGATCTTCCCATGAGCGCAAAATTAAACCACTACCAAATTGTTCGTAAAAATGACCTAAGGTAATATTAACACCGTTTTCAATATCGTTATATTTAGCGTAAATAGTACCTATACTAATATCTTGTAAATCCGGATTATAATTAATTATTGCTTTTGGATAGTATGATTCTATCTGTGTACCAAACTCCCATTTATTTTTAAAATAGTCAACTTTTATATAAGTATTAGATCGCAACCTATCTTCAGCTTCTTTTTCGTCGATTTTAATCTTATCATCATCAAGATAATATTGATTGTTTGATTCAATCCCAACGCGCACTTGCGCATAAAAGAAAGACGACGTTAATAACGTCGCCGAAAGAATTATCTTTTTCATTGATTACTTCTTACTAATTTTTTTTAATTCTTCTTCGATTTTATTTTCGATTCCAGGAGTGTAATTAGAATGTGTAAACATAACCTTACCTTTATAAAGAATCATTGTATAAGGTACATTTACCACATTTAAAGCTCTTTTAAGCTCTTGATTTGTATCTAATAAAACTTGGTATTTCCATCCTTTTGAAGTTACCATAGGTTTTACACGGTTAATAGTTTTAGAATCATCTATAGATATAGCTACTAATTCTACGCCATAATCTTTTTGCCATTGGGCATATTTTGTTTTAACAGCTTCTAACTCTTTAATACATGGACCACACCATGTTGCCCAAAAGCTAACAATTACAGGTTTAGACGAGCTATTGTAATTAGCAATATTGATAGATTTATTATCAAGTCCTTTTAATGAAACATTAGGTAATTTGTTCTGACCAATTGCAAATGTTACAAACATCAAGCAAAAAGCTACTAATGATAAACGTAATTTCATGATATATTATCAGTTCTTTAAAAATTTAGTTCCAAAATTAAGGATAAAATAATTATCGAATAATTTTTTTATGATATTTTTTTTTTATTATTTTACATCATATTAACTATATATTAACAACATATTATGTTCAAAAAGAAATTTTTACCAGTTTTGCTATTAGGAATAGCATCATTAGGTTTTGTTGGGTGTTCTGGTTCAGATGATTCTACCGAGCCTCAAAATACTGAAGTTGACTTTACAAAAGGAGAATTCAAACAAAAAGTATTAGTTGAAGATGTAACATCTGCAAGTTGTGTTTGGTGTCCCTTGGGTACAATTGCTATTGAAGGATTAGAGAAGTCGGATTATAAAGACAGAGTAATTGGCGTAGGTGTGCACGGTGATTTCAACCCAGGCAGCATAAAAGATCCTTTTGTATTACCAGGTCTATCAAAACTTACAAATGCACTTAAAATGTCAGGATGGCCACATTTAAGTTTTAATAGAAACACTACTATAGCAGGCACAAAATTTCAAGAATTTATTCCTGAAACAGCTTTTGGAGCGTATACATTTTCACCTACCGAGTTTGAGAAATTCCAAAAAAAATATAATCTTTTAAATGAGGGCTCACCAATTGGTATCAAAATCGAATCAAACTTAACTGCTACTAGCGGTAAAGTTGATGTTAGTTTAAAATTTAGTCAAAACATCAATCAAGAGCTTAAATACGTTGTTTATCTACTAGAAGATGGATTGGTATTCCAACAAGCACAACACAATAGGCTGTTTGGAGAACAAGGAAATGGGGGGAAATGGGTAATGGATTTTGTTCATGACCACGTAGTGCGTGCTACTAACAACTTTTTAGGAGAGGCTATTGCAGCTGGACAAACAACAAGTGCAAACGAGTTTAAAGCTACTGCTAATTTAACATATACAATAAAAGACCTTTCAAAAGCTAGTGTGGTTGTTGCGGTTTTAGATAAAGATGGTAATGTATTAAATGCACAAAAAACAAAAGCTAATACAACACAAGATTACGAGAAAAAATAAATAATTTATTATTTATTTAGAAAACTCAAACCTTTCGGTTTGAGTTTTTTTATTTCTAAAACCTAAACTTCAACTGCACGTATTCTGCTTTTTTCTGGTTAATGTTTAAATTACTTACCTGAACACCAATTAAGCGTACCGAAGTTTTTAAATTACTTTGTTGCAACAGCTCCAAAGAAGTATCCAACAACAAATCAAAACTGCTTATGTAATACGGCAACGTTAAACTTTTTGTCTGTAAATTAAAATCGCTATATTTTATTTTAAGGGTAATTGTTTTGCCCGAAAGATTTCGTTTTTGCAGTCGGGTTGAAACTTCTTCGCAAACATCGGTTAGTTTTTCTTTTAAAGGAATGATCGATGTGAAATTTTCTTGAAACGTTCGCTCTGCGCCTATTGATTTAGGTAAACGATTTGGAACAACTGCCGAATTACTAATCCCACGAGCCAACTGATAGAAATGAACACCTGAATTCCCGAAATGCTGTTCTAAAAAATCTAACGATTTTTGGCGTAAATCGGCACCCGTGAAAATACCCAAGTGATACATTTTTTCGCAGGTTTTTTTTCCTACACCAAAAAAGCGTTTAATTTCTAACGAATCTAAAAACGGAATTATCTCGTCGGGTTTAATTGTTTTTTGTCCGTTTGGTTTATTGTAATCGCTTGCTATTTTTGCGAGGAACTTATTGATTGAAATTCCTGCCGACGCTGTTAATCCCGTCGTTTGAAAGATTTTCAATCGGATTTCTTCTGCCATTAATGTGGCACTTTTCAACCCTTTTTTATTAACGGTTACATCTAAAAAAGCTTCGTCTAAAGATAACGGTTCTACCAGATTGGTATATTCTAAAAAGATTTGTCTTATTTGGTTTGATATTTCTTTGTATCGACCAAAACGCGGTCTTACAAAGATTAATTCCGGGCATTTCTTTATCGCGAGCTTACCACTCATCGCACTTCGAACTCCAAATTTTCTAGCTTCATAACTTGCTGCCGATATTACGCCTCGCTCTTCAGATCCGCCCACGGCAAGTGGTTTACCTCTTAATTCAGGAAAATCCAATTGTTCTACCGAAGCGTAAAACGCATCCATATCTACATGAATTATTTTGCGATGCGTCTGATTTATTTCCATTACAATCTAAATCAATTAATAACAGTTTCTTTTCTTTTACGAGGTGGAAAAAAGAAATGCAGCGGTTGTTTTTTAAAGTGTTTCCAAACCGATTTTTGCAAAGAGAAGACTTCTGTCCACGGAATATTTCTTGATCGGAATGCCAATCCTAACGACAAACCAAAACTTACGATAAAATTCATAAATCCTACAAAAAACAAACCTAAAAGGCACCACATCCAAGTTGTCCAAGTAAGTTGAAAATCGGCTCCATAAGCACCTAATGCTATATTTCCACTCACAAAAGTAATATGACGGATATCCAAATTCAAACCTAAAAATATTCCGATGGAATGTGTGCTTCCCATGAAAACACCAAACCAAAGATTAGAAATAATTCCCGGCCATTTTTTTTCTAACCAACCTGCTAATCTGTTTGCTTTATACGCACCGATGGTTGATTTTAAAAATGGATTTTCCTGTATGCGGTAATACACCTGATTGTGTTTGTTTTTGTTTGATACGTTACCCGAAATAATTCCTGACAGAAAAAGAAAAAGACCCGCAATAGCCGCATGAAAAATAGCCAGCGAATGTGCCGGACTTGAATCTTTTAACAACGTATGCCATTTGGTATCGGTAATATTTATGCCGGTAATGCTGTCAATTATCCAAATTAAAAGCAACGCCACACCAAAAGCCATAATTACGTTGCCCACAAAGGCAATGAACTGCGAACGGAACAACCTTGCAAATAATTTAGCAAAAGAACTATGTTGTTCGGTTGTTGATGTCTGATTTTTTCTACCTTCTTCAATTGCCTTTATAATGGTCGATGCTGTCATTGCAGGCTGTTTGGTTGCTAGTGCAAATCCGCATAAGTAAATTACAATGAAACCGAAAGCGTAATTAAGACTGTACAAAAAGGCAAAGCCAAAATCGCTTGTGTTTGCTTTAGATAAAAGCACTTTAAAAATACATAAGAAACCAACCACGAGCCCTGCACCCATTGATGCCTTAAACATTGAAAAATATTCTTTGGCGGTTTCGGTAATGTAATGCTCGCCTGTTTTGGCGGTGTATTGGGTAATTTCGTACGATACAACCTGCGTACTTTCGGCAATTAATTTGCTGATATTATTTTTGTAACAGTTGTATTCTATTAATCGTAATGATAGTTTTACGGTATTTTCTATTCGATCTTTAGGATGATCTACAACCATAAAATTCATTAAAATCTGAATTCTTTCTAATTGCTGTCTTATACGAAGCAAACTCTGGTTTACTTTAAGGGTAATACCAAATGTTGCACTGTTTTTATAGGCGTGCTTAACCAAATCTACACACTGGTTGTACAAAATAACCATTTGCCTGTAGTTTAAATCGTTGGAATCTACAAACTGTATTTCGCCTTTTCGCAATCGGTTTTCAATCTCTAAAAACTCATTTTCGAAACCTAAAAACGGACTTCCCAAATGGTTGTATTTCGGTATCATGTTCAAAATACTTGTTTCCATTGAACGTCCGCTCATTCGCTGGGTTAAAAGTCCCATAGCATACAGTATTTCAGACAAAGCACCATCATCTGCCTTTTCAAAACTGTAAATATCTTTGATCTGTAAAATTTCAACTAGTTCAATTAGTTCCGCTAATGGAATTTTATTGATCCACACAAAATCGTTTTCCTTGTAAAAAACCTGATTTAAGGCGTATTCCAACGTATCTCTTTGCGGTTGATAAGGAAGTATTTTTGCCGAAATTCGTTTTCTTATTTCATACAAAAAATCTGAATCCTGCAAAATACCGGCATCTGAAACCATTCTATGGAACGATCTTCCTGATAAAATATTTTTCAGGTAATTGGCAAGAATTATTCGGTGTTTGTCGAATTCAATCAAATGATCCAACAGCTCGCGCAAGGTAATATTGGCAACTGCTTTTGGATTTCTTGGACGGTAATATCGCACTAAATCGTATAAAAAATACAGTCGTTCTTGCAAAACCACCTGATCATCTACAATGTATTTTGTAAATATTTCATTGACATTTTTATAGGTTAACTGTTTTTTTATTAAACTCATAAATTCTTTTTTACGATATTTGATTTCGAAGAAAATCCAGAAAATCAATGTTAGAAATTGAAAGAAAATTCAGCGTTAAAAGTACTACTTTTTTGGCGAATGCTAAAGAAAGCTACAAGATAACTCAAGGGTATTTGAATACCGATAAAAACCGAACGGTTCGCGTGCGTACCAAAGGAAACAAGGGATTTATTACGGTGAAAGGCATAAGTTCTGCCGATGGTTTATCGCGATTTGAATGGGAAAAAGAGATCGACATTAAAGATGCCGAAGCGCTTTTATTGCTGTGCGAAGATTTTGTAATTGATAAAACCCGGTATTTAATTCCGTTTGATACTATTGTTTTTGAGGTTGATGTTTTTGAAGGCGCAAACAAAGGACTTGTTATTGCCGAAGTAGAATTGGAAACAATGGATCAGCAATTTGAAAAACCAGATTGGTTAGGCGAAGAATTAACGGGCGACGAACGTTATTACAATGCGTATTTAAGCAATGTGCCTTTTACTTCTTGGAATCGTTAATCAATTCTAATTTAACCTGAAGTTTACCCGCTTTTTTATCGTGCGAGATTTGATCGAATGCTTTTTTGCTTAAATCAATTTCCAAACCTTTTGTAAATGGTCCGCGATCGTTAATTTCAACAATTACACTTTTATCGTTTTCTATATTAGTAACTTTAACTTTAGTACCAAACTGCAGTGTTTTATGTGCTGCGGTTAATTTACTGTTAGAAAATACGGCGCCGCTTGCTGTTTTTCTGCCATTAAATTTGTTGTGGTAATAACATGCAAAAACCTCATCTTTATACAATGAGGTTTTTGTGTTTTTTGTGCGGTTTGCTGTTTTACAACTTGCAAAACACAATATTATTAAGATACTAAAAAGGCTATAACGCAAATTCATGTAAGTCTAAATCATTTGGAACCGAAGTTACTACATTCAATTCTTCTTGTATTTCGATTTTCTTGTCTTCGTAATCTTCCGGTAACACCTCAACTTTAACGCTTAATGTACCGTGGTTGCGGTTATGGGTTAAGTTCATAAAAGCTTTTTTGCTTAAATCCAACTGACGCCCTTTAGAAAATGGTCCGCGATCATTGATTTCAACAATCACTTCTTCGTCATTTGTAAGATTTGTTACACGCACTTTAGTTCCAAAAGGTAATGTTTTATGCGCTGCTGTGTATTTTTTGTTACTAAAAACCTCACCGCTTGCTGTTTTTTTACCGTTGAATTTATCGTGGTAGTAAGATGCTTTTGTTTCTTCGTGAACTGTTTCCACTTCGCTTTCTAAAGCTTCTAGTTCAGCATTTAACTTAATTAATTCACTTTTTAATTCAGCTTCTTTTTCGTTTATTTTAGAAGAATCTTTACTCAAATTATTAGCGGTTGCTATTTCTGCATACGCTAATTCCTTCCCTACAACTTTTACATTGTTATCCGTCTCATTGTTTTTTGTTACAACACTAAATCCAGTTACTACTGTTAGTGTTACTAATCCTGCTAAAATTAATGAAAAATGCTTCTTCATAAATTGTAATTTAATTAAACTTCTTTTTTTCTTGTAAAGACAAGAGAATTCTTTTTCCTTTTACGGAATTAAGAATCGTATTTTATAACCAAGCGCTCCAAGGAATTCTTGATAAAATCAAAATTGTTCCTAAAGCAAACATGATTGCAATTGATTTAAATTTTGCTTTGCTTGTTGTCATTTTTTTATGACGCGACCAACCAATTGTAATTAAAACTACTGCTATAATATTAATTAATGGGTGTTCTATTGCATACAATCTTAAATCGGCATTTTTCATTACTTCTCCCATTGGCAAATTAAAAGTTTGAACCATTGACGAATTGAAATAAAGAATTAAACCAATTAACAATTGTGTGTGTGTAAAAATTAAAGCGAATAACGATAATTTACGATCGCCATCTTTAAATTCTTTGTTTGATGTCATTCCGATAATTGCATTTATCGATGCTACAATCAGTAAGATTAAAGCCGCAAAAGCAATATAAGAATGCGCGTGTTGTAAGCCTATTTCCATATTTATATTTATTGTTGTTGCTTGCAAAGATAGACTTTTTTCGTTGTGAAAAACTACCTTTAAATTTTCACACAAAAGCAAATATATTGAATTACAACAACATAGCAAAATTAATTATTAAAATAGTTTTGTTTTTAACATAATTTTAGAAGTTGTATCGCACACCAAAAAACGTTCTTAAGCCTTGGTTTGGTGCATAAATATAGGTAGGATCAAACACTAAACCGTACGGATTTTCGGGTGTAACCAAAGCTGTTCCGTTGGCATCATATTGCACATTTTTGTTAAACGGATCATTAGATCGGGCAATTAAAAACGGATTGTTTTTGTTAGGGGTCCAATTCAATAAATTTTTAACGCCACCGTATAATTCAAAATGCTTAAAACCTTTATAAGTTAACTGAATATTCTGAATACTGTAGGTTTCAGAATACGGCAAACGTGGATCTAATTCACTAACCAAAGGCAAACGCATGGGTCCGTACAAATTTCCAGAATAATCTGCGGTTAGGTTTAAGCGGTTAAAGGTGTAAGAAACAACCCATGTTCCCGAAAACTTTTCGGTAAGCATTTGCTGTGTTCGTACATTATCTTCTACCTTGCTTACATCTTGCAGTGTTACACCCATCATTATTTTCAGGTTGTTGGCATAAACGGCATCAACATTTAGGCTGATACCTTTAGTTTCGGCATATCCTTCTAAATTTTTATAGATGATCTGGTTTGGATTGCTGTCGTAATCTGGAATTATGGAATTGGTGAAATAAGTGTACCACGCAGCAGCTTCGGCTTGAAGAATGAAATCATCTTTCAACATCCAGGTTTTTAAATAATTCATATTTACGTTGTATGATTTTTCGGGTTTTAGATCTCCCAAAACAATCACATCACGCGCACCCGAAAGCGCCGCATGTTCTTCGGTAAACAAATTCACTACACGGAAACCTGTTCCGGCATTCAAACGTAAAATATCACCTTTATCAGATTCGTATCTAAACGCAAAACGCGGCGTAACAATGCTTTTGTGATCTTTATGATAATCGTATCTTAATCCACCCAACAAACTAAAATGCTTATTTATTTCGTATGAATCCTGAACAAAAACACTTGGAATAAATGTTTCATCGGCTGTTGGTGTGGCTGCACTGTTGTCATCGTACATCTGATATCTTGCGGCTGTTCCAACCAATAAATCGTGTTTTCCGTAGGTTTTATCCCAATAAAACTGCGTAAAAGCAATGTTTTGTTTTGCCATAAACGGCGTATCGCCATACATTGAATTCTGATCGTGTGCGGTAATAGAAAACTGACTCGTAATTTTTTCGGTAAACGGCAGTTCGTATAAACCAAGCAATTCAAATCTGTTCGTGTAAATTGATTCCCCGTAAACATCGGTTCCGCCGCGGTGACTTCTGTTCCAATTCATTTGTCCGCCCCAACGGTCTTCGTAAAAATAGCGTGTTGCCAGTGCAAATTGTTTTTTAGATTTTCGATCGAAAGTAAACTTGTTAAAAATCGAAATACGGTCTTGAAGGGTAACATCGGTAAATCCGTCTTTATTTTTATCGATCGGATTGGAATAATTAAAATAATTTACGCCCATTAACCAATGAACTTTATCTGAAACTTTTAAAGACAAACCCAAATCGGTATTAATTTCGCCCCACGAAGTTCCGAAAACATCAACAGCATATTTTGATGCATACAGCGGATTTTTTGTAATGATGTTGATCAATCCGCCCACAGCCTCACTGCCGTATAGCGACGAAGCCGGACCTTTAACGATTTCGACTTTTTCAATCAATGAATTCGGAATTCCCGACAAACCATAAACCGTTGACAAACCACTTACAATAGGCATTCCATCGATTAAAACAAAAGTGTACGGACCTTCTAATCCGTTAATATGAATGTCGCCAGTATTACAAACACTGCAATTTACCTGCGGTTTTACGCCGTTTACGTTTTGCAAAGCTTCAAAAATATTGGGCGTTGGGTTCTTTCTGAAAAAAGTTGGCGTGTAAACCTCAACCGGAACCAAGCTTTCCGATCGAAGCACCGGTTTCATAGTTCCAGAAATCACAATTTCGTTCAATAAATCGGTTTGCGAATCTTCGTTTGATAAAACAAATTCAAATTGTTCTTCCGGTTTTGTTAGATTCAATTCAAAAGTCTGAATAAATCCGCTGTTGTTTTCAATATTGATATGGTAAATACCTGTATTTTCGAATTGATACACGAAAGTTCCTTCAGCATCAGTTTGAACTTCTTCATCGGCTTCAACAATATAAACCGCGGTTTGTACGGCATTTTTATTATCGGTTACTTTTCCGGTAAATTGTACTTGTGCCGATAAAGTTGAAACACTTAAAAGTAAACTGAAAAATATAATTAGTTTCATTTGAATTAAATTTTAGACAAATCTAAAAATATTTTTTAAACAACTTAAATTAAAACTAGATTATTTAATTATATTTGATTTTTATTTGAAACTATGCTTACCCATACCGAAGAAAATTACCTGAAAGTGATTTATCATTTGTCGCAAACCGAAGATGAAGGAATTTCAACCAATGCCATTGCGCAGAAAATTGATACTAAAGCATCGTCGGTTACCGATATGATTAAAAAACTGAAAGAAAAAAAACTGATTACACACGAACGATATCAAGGGGTTTTTATAACCACACTAGGTTTGCAAACAGCCAAAATGATTATTAGAAAGCACCGTTTGTGGGAAGTTTTTTTGGTTGATAAGTTGAATTTTAACTGGGACGAAGTGCATGATGTTGCCGAAGAATTGGAACACATTAAATCTGAAAAGCTGATTAATGCGCTGGATGCTTTTTTGGGTTTCCCGAAAGAAGATCCGCATGGCGATCCTATTCCAAATTCTAAAGGCGAAATTCCGTACCGCGAAAAAGAACTGCTTACCGAAACAAAAATCAATCATAAATATATGTGTGTGGGTGTAAAAGATACGTCGGCTGCTTTTCTTCAATATTTAGATCGACAAAAAATTGCCTTGGGAAGCACTTTTACCGTTTTAAAACACGAAAATTTCGATCATTCGGTAACTATTCTGTTTCAAGAAAATGAGCTGACTTTATCTAAAGTAGTCGCTCATAATTTATTTGTAAAAAAGATCTGATATGTTTGATCAACTCATAGCCTTTTTTGAATCGGTTGACCCGGTTTGGGCAGCACTTTTCGCAGGATTATTCACTTGGGCATTAACGGCAATTGGTGCGGCTTTGGTATTTGTTTTTCGAAATCCCAGTAAAAAATTATTAGACGGAATGTTAGGTTTTACAGGTGGTGTAATGATTGCAGCCAGTTTTTGGAGTTTGCTTGCACCAGCTATAAACATGAGTCAGGGCGAAGGTTTTACAAAAGTAATGCCTGCTGCCATTGGTTTTGCGTTAGGTGCGTTGTTTTTGTTTGTGCTAGATAAAATTTTGCCGCATTTGCATTTGAATCATCCCGTATCGAAAACCGAAGGCGTTAAAACCAAAACTCCCTGGCAAAAAACAACCTTATTGGTTTTGGCAATTACGTTACACAATATTCCCGAAGGTTTGGCGGTTGGCGTTTTATTTGGCGGTGTTGCAGCCGGAATTCCCGAAGCAACTATTGCCGGTGCATTAACGTTGGCAATTGGTATTGGTTTACAGAATTTACCCGAAGGCTTGGCGGTTTCGTTTCCGTTGCGAAGAGCCGGTATGAGCAAAGGCAAAAGTTTTATGTACGGACAAAGTTCTGCTTTGGTTGAACCTATTGCGGCGGTAATTGGTGCATTGGCCGTCGGTTTTTTTACACCGATTTTACCTTATGCTTTGGCTTTTGCAGCCGGAGCCATGATTTTTGTGGTGATTGAAGAAGTTGTTCCCGAAACCCAGCAAGGCGATAACGGCGATATTGCAACCCTTGGTTTTATTGGCGGATTTATTGCCATGATGATGTTAGATGTTGCATTGGGGTAATCGAAAATAAAAGAATATGACAGATAATTTAAATATCGCTAAAGATAATTTATACAACAAAGGTTTTTCAATTGTTGATGGAATTTATAATGATTTAGAAATCGAATCAATTCTTAATTCGATTAGCAATGCCGATCAAACAAATTCTACTTTTCGTAAATCGGTAGATTTATTCGCGATAAGACAAGTTGTTAAAGAAATCCCAGGAATTCTGCCAATTGTTTTTAATGAGAATCTTAAAAATCTGATATCAAATATTTTTGGGAATGATTATTTCATTGTAAAAAGTATCTATTTTGATAAACCCGAAAATTCGAACTGGTATGTTGCTTATCATCAAGATCTGACCATTTCGGTAGATAAAAAAGAAGAGATTGAAAACTTTGTTAATTGGACTAAAAAGCAAAATCAGTTTGCAGTTCAGCCTCCTATCTCTGTTTTAGAAAATATTGTAACCTTACGAATTCATTTCGATGAAACAAATTCAGAAAACGGTGCTTTAAAGGTTATAGAAAATTCTCATTCAAAAGGAATTTACAGACCAGAAACCATCAATTGGGAAAATGAAAAAGAAGTAACCTGTAATGTTAACAAGGGTGGAGTTATGCTTATGAAACCATTGTTATTGCATAGTTCCAGCAGAACAACAAACAGTAAAAAGCGAAGAGTAATTCATATTGAATTATCAAACATCGACCTTCCAAAAGAAATAAACTGGGCTGAAAAGCAGGAAATATAATAACATTTCAACAGGCTCAACGTACAAGAAATTGTATCTTTTTTACCCACAACCACAGTTGTTATCATCGCCACAGCCACTTTTTTTCTTCTTTTTAAAAACAAACTTTTTTAGTAAAAAGGCAACCGCCATACACAACAAAATATAAACAATAACATTCTGCATACGCTTTATTTTAAAAGTTGATAAGCAATTAACGCTGCTACATAAGCTACGGCAGTCATAAATGCAAGCTGAACAAATGTCCATTTCCATGAGTTCGTTTCCTTTTTGGTTACACCAACTGTTGATAAACACTGCATTGCAAAAGCGTAAAACAGTAATAACGAAATTCCTGTTGCAAAAGTGTAAACAGGTGTTCCGTCTGCGCGTTTTTCATTCGCCATTCGGTCTATAATCTTGGTTTCGTCTTCGGCAGCTTCTTCGCCTAAATTGTATAAGGTTGCTAAATTTCCAACGAAAACTTCACGTGCAGCAAACGATGTTAAAACGGCAATACTTATTTTCCAATCGTAACCCAACGGACGAAAAACAGGTTCGATTGTTCTACCGATGATTCCAATGTACGAATGTTCTAACTGATAACCCGCGATTTCGCTTGCCAATTGCTCTTCTGTTAATCGTTCGTTCATTTGTTTTTCGGCAACCATTTCTTCCGCATTTCCAAACGTATCACTTGGTCCATGCGATCCTAAAAACCATAAAATTACCGATAACGCCAGAATAATTTTTCCGGCACCTACAACATACGAAACCACTTTTTCGTACATATTTAAAAACACATTCTTTAAAATGGGTGCTTTGTACGTAGGCATTTCTATCACAAAAAACGATTTTCTGTCGGCTTTAATAATCTTGCTTAAAACCAAACCAGACAGTAAAGCCGCTAAAAATCCTAAAACGTACATCATGGTCATTACAAAAGCCTGCAACGGTACAAAACCTAAAATATATGTTTTTGGAATGATGAGCGATATGATGATAATGTACACCGGAATACGTGCCGAACACGTTGTAAACGGCGTAACCAGCATGGTGATTAATCGTTCTTTTGGATTTTCGATGTTACGTGCACTCATAATTGCTGGAATGGCACAAGCTGTTCCCGAAACCAGCGGAACGACTGATTTTCCGCTTAAACCGAAAGGTTTCATAATGCGATCCATTATAAAAACCACTCGGCTCATATAACCGGTTTCTTCTAAAATCGATATTAAAAAGAATAAAATGGCAATTTGCGGAACAAACATCAATACACCACCCAAACCGGGAATAACACCATCGGCAAGCAATTCGGTTAATTTTCCTTCGGGCAGATTGGCGCTTGTCCAAGCAGATAAATCGGCAAATAAACCATCTACAAAATCCATTGGGAAAGCAGCAAGCTCAAAGATCGATCCGTAAATCAACAGCAAAACAAAGAAAAAGATAATGTAACCCCAGAATTTGTGTGTTAGAATTCGGTCGAACTTCATGCGGATATCCGTTGCCTTTGAAGTATCAATTCTATAGGTATCCTTTAAAACTTCGTTTATAAACTGATAACGCTTTATGGTTTCGCGGTGTTGTAATTTTTTGAGTTCGGTTTCTGATTTTTGAACGGTAGAACTACTTGAAACAACCGGACTTAATTGTTCGAACTGAAAAACACCTGTCTGTGTAAGCCAAACTTTGTAAGGATTTTGATTTGGATATAAATGCTGTAAAATTGTAAAATAGTGCTCATCGATCGATTTTAAATCGAAAACACCATTGGTATTGTAGTTTGAATAATTTAAAACGGCTTGCTTTAAATCATTAATCCCTTCCTTTTTTCTTGCTGAAATTAGAACAATTTTGGTATCTAAAGCTTTTTCCAACGCAGGCACATCAATAGAAATTCCTTTCTTTTCCATTTGATCTGCCATGTTCAATGCCAAAATGGTAGGAAAACCTAAATCTTTAACCTGCGTAAAAAGCAACAGATTTCGTTTTAAATTTTCTACTTCGGCAACCACGACAATTACATCGGGAAAATCCTTGTTCGATGCATCAAAAATGGCGTTCAATGCAATTTCTTCGTCTTTAGAATTTGGATTTACAGAGTAAACACCCGGTAAATCTATAATATGTGCTTTGGTATCTTTTGCTAAAGTTGCCGTACCAATTTTACGTTCTACGGTTACGCCGGGATAATTTCCTACATGCTGGTTTAAGCCTGTTAACGCGTTAAAAACGGAAGTTTTACCAACATTTGGGTTTCCAATTAACGCTACTTTTAGTTGTTTCATTAAATGTTATATCAGTTCAACTTCAATTTCTTTTGCCAGATCTTTACGAATGCTTAAAAACGAATCGTTTACTTTTATGTAGATTGGATCTGATAAAGGTGCAATTTGCAAAACCTCGACAATATTGCCGGGTAAGCAGCCCATTTCAATTAATTTTAAAGGAACATTGTCTGCATTTATAGAGATGATGGTTCCTTTTTGGCTCTTTTTTAAAAAATTAAGAGTCATAATCTTTTTATTTAGATTGATTTTAGATTACAAATCTACTTATTAAAAAAGGAAATCCGAATTTAATTTGAATTTCCCTTCTTTTTTTGATCTGTTTTATAAATATTTTAACTTTTTTCGTTCAACCATTTAATGTCTTCTAAAAGTTGTATCATGTTTTTTGCATCGTCGCCTTTGTCCTGATCTAAATTGGTTCCTTCGTAAAATCCGCGAATGCGTCCGTTTTTATCAACCAAGATAAAATTTTCTGTGTGAACCATATCGTACAATTCGCCTGTAGTTTCGGTTTTTACAGCCAAAAAAGATTGTCTTGCCAAATAATAAATATCCTTTTTATCGCCTGTAACCATATTCCATTTGGCATCAATCACTCCTTTTTTATCGGCATATTTTCGTAAAACTTCGGGCGTATCAATATCAGGCGTAACAGAAAACGACAATAACTTTACGTTAGGCATGTCTTTAATTTTATCTTGCAGCCACACCATATTATCGGTCATAATGGGGCAAATAGTTGGGCAGGTTGTAAAAAAGAAATCGGCAACGTAAATAGTGTTTTCGTAATCTTTCTGGGTAATGGTTTTGTTGTTTTGATTTTGAAAAGAAAAATCGGCAATCTTGTGCTTCATTTTATTGTTTTCGTGCTGAACCAAACTGTCAACCAAGTCCGGATTTACCATTGCAGGCGTATAAATAGGCAGTTGCTTTTCGGGTTTCAAAGCATTGTAAAAAAGCGATAAAATAATAACCGACAATACACCAATGGTAAGAAACAAGTATCTGTAACGATAAAAAAGATCTTTCATTACTTAAATTTTGTGCAAAATTACAAAACCTTTCAGCTAAAAAGGGTTAAATAAGTTATAAAACAGTCTTTTAATTACGTTTAGTTTTTATTTTTGTAAGGATATACCTAATCTATTAAAAATGAATAAAAAATTTATGTTTTTACCTGTAACCTTGCTAATGATTTTTTCATCGGTAAATGCACAGGATAAATCTGCAGAAAGTCACGGAATCAACTTGGAATACATGGATAAAAACGTGAAACCGGGCGATGATTTCTTTAGATATGTAAATGGTGAATGGTTTGATAAAACGGAAATTCCTGCCGATAGAACGCGTTGGGGAAGTTTTGACGAACTGCGTCAGAATACAGATATTGATGCTTTGACCATTTTAAAAGAAGCGGTTAACAATAAAAAATTAGATCCAAAATCGGATCAAATGAAAGCGGTTAATGTTTTTAAAACCTATTTAGATCTTGATACACGCAACAAATTAGGGATAAAACCTATTCAATCTACGTTAGATCAAATCAATAAAATTAAAAATGCGAACGACGTTGTTGCATTATTAAAAGAGAAAATGCCCGAAGGCAGTTTAGGATTTTTTGGATTGTACGTAGGTGCAGATGCTATGGATTCTAACAAAAACACTATTTACGTTTCACCAGGAAGCATTGGTTTACCAGACCGTGATTATTATGTTTCTAAAGATGCCGATTCGCAAGATAAAAAGCAGAAATACGAAGTACACGTTGCCCGTATGTTACAGTTTTTAGGAATTGATGAAGCGTCGGCTAAAAAACAGGCAGCGCAGGTTGTTGCTTTAGAAACCAAAATGGCAGAAGCTCGTTTAGATCGTGTAGAGCGTCGCGATCGTAGAAAAACTTACAATCCAATGTCGGTTGCAGAATTGCAGAAATTAACTCCGTCTGTAAACTGGAACAATTATTTAACGGCAGCCGGATTAAAAAATGTGGATCAAGTAGTGGTTTCTATGCCAAAATACATGGAAACATTAGAAAATATTTTTAAAACTGCAAGTGCCGATGAATTGAAAGCATATTTACGTTGGATGTTGATCAACAAAAACACAGGCGTTTTAACTACAGCTATTGATGAAGCGAACTTCGATTTTTACAGCAAAACCTTAACGGGTGCCATTGCACAACGCCCAATTGAAGAACGTGCATTGCAAGTTGTAAACGGAACGGTTGGTGAAGCATTGGGTAAACTGTATGTTGAAAAGAAATTCCCGCCAGAAGCGAAAGCAAAGGCAAAAGAAATGATCGATTATGTTTTCTTGGCATTTGAAAACCGTATCAACAACTTACCTTGGATGACACCTGCTACACGTCAGGGAGCGATTGAAAAATTGCGTAAATCAACTGTTAAGATCGGATATCCAGATAAATGGGAAGATTATTCAAAGGTTGAAATTAAATCTCCAGAAAACGGAGGAACCTACTACGAAAACATGAAAAACGTAGCGCGTTGGGGCTTTGCAAAAAACATTGCAGAATACGGCAAACCGGTAGATAAAACCAAATGGGGTATGTCACCACAAACGGTAAACGCCTATTTTAACCCAACGAACAACGAAATTGTGTTCCCGGCAGCGATTTTACAACCGCCTTTTTACGATTATAAAGCAGATATGGCGGTAAATTTTGGTGGAATTGGCGCGGTAATCGGTCACGAAATTTCGCATGGGTTCGATGATTCTGGTTCTCGATATAATGCCGACGGTAACTTGGTGAACTGGTGGACAGAAGACGATTTAAAACAATTCACAGGATTAGGCGGAGCTTTAGCAGATCAATATTCGGCTTTAGAACCGCTTCCAAATACGTTTGTAGATGGTAAATTTACTTTAGGTGAAAATATTGGCGATTTAGGTGGAGTGAACGCAGCTTACGATGGATTACAGTTGTATTTAAAAGATAAAGGTCGTCCGGGATTAATCGACGGATACACGCCTGAACAACGTTTCTTTATTTCATGGGGAACCATCTGGAGAACAAAAATGCGCGATGAAGCCATTAAAAATCAAGTAAAGACTGATCCGCACGCTCCGGGAATGTATCGTTCGTATGTGCCGTTGCAAAATGTTGATTCTTGGTACAAAGCCTTCGACATTAAACCAGGCGATAAATTATACGTTTCACCAGAAAACCGAGTGAAGATCTGGTAAAACAATTCTTAAACTGCAATGTAACAATTGCAGTTTTTTTGTACTAATTTTAAAAAATTAACTTTTTGTACTAATGAAAAAAATAACGCAACTAAGTTTGGTGGCTGTTTTGGCATTGGCTTCTTGTAAAAAAGACAAGCCCGATACAGACAACCAAACACACGGTATCGCTTTACAGTATATGGATACTACCGTTAAACCGGGCGATGATTTTTACCGTTTTGTAAATGGTAAATGGTTCGATAAAACCGAAATTCCTGCAGATAAATCAACTTGGGGAAGTTTTGACGAACTGGCTAAAAACACCGATTTGGATGTTTTGAATATGTTGAAAGAAGCTGCTAATAACAAAGATTTAAAGTCGACCTCTGATGAAGGTAAAGCGGTAAATCTTTACAAAACCTATTTAGATACGGTTTCGCGTGCCAATTTAGGTATTAAACCTATCGAAGCTGATTTAGCAAGAGTTGCAGCCATTAAAACAATTGATGATGTAAATGCATTGATTCAGGCTAGTATTTTTGAAGGTGGAACAGGATTATTTGGTACCTATGTAAGTGCTGATGCATTGAATTCAAACAAAAATGTAGTATATGTTTACGGAACATCAACCGGATTAGGCGAACGCGATTATTACCTTATGAAAGATGCCGAAACAACAGAAATTCGTAAAAAATATGAAAAACACGTTGCCAGAATGCTTAAAGCAGTAGGCAATAGCGAAGCAGATGCTACGGCTAAAGCTGTAAAGGTTTTGTCTTTTGAAACAAAAATTTCTGAAGCAGAGTTAACTAAAGTAGAAATGCGTGACGATCGTAAAACCTACAACCCAATGCCTGTTACCAAATTGCAAAGTATAGCATCAAACATTAATTGGACAGCTTATTTTGATAAAACAGGTTTAAAGAATATCGATTCTGTAGTGGTTTCACAGCCAAAAGCATTGGCTAAAATGAGCGAATTACTTAAAACTACACCTATTGAAGATTTAAAAGCGTACTTAACATGGAACGTGATCAACGGTTCGGCTTCTATGTTGTCGCCTGAATTAGAAAGAGCAAACTGGGAGTTTTTCAGTAAAGTTTTATCGGGTGCACAAAAGCAAAAACCAATCGAAGAACGTGGTGTGAACATTGTAAATAGTTCGTTAGGTGAAGCTTTAGGAAAATTATATGTAGATAAAAAATTCCCGGCTGAAGCGAAAGAAAAAGCACAGGAAATGATTGAAAATGTGGTTAAGGCATACGAAAATCGTATTAAAAACCTTCCTTGGATGGCTCCTGCAACGCGTCAGGGTGCGTTAGATAAATTAGCGAAATTGAGTATCAAAATTGGATATCCAGACAAATGGGAAGATTATTCAAAACTTACCGTTAAAAGTCCAACTGAAAAAGGAACTTATTACAACAATATGAAAGCTATTACACAATGGAATATTAAAAAGAATTTTGACGAATACGGAAAACCTGTTGACAAAACCAAATGGGGTATGCCGCCACAAATGGTAAATGCCTATTACAACCCGGCTTATAACGAAATTGTTTTCCCGGCTGCGATTTTACAACCGCCTTTCTATGATTATAAAGCAGACGAAGCTGTAAATTATGGTGGAATTGGAGCTGTAATTGGTCACGAAATTTCGCATGGTTTTGATGATTCTGGTGCACGATACAATGCCGATGGTAATTTAGTTGACTGGTGGCAACCAAGCGATTTAACACAGTTTACCAAATTAGGAAAAAGCTTGGCAGCACAATACAGTGCATTGCAGCCTTTTAGCGGTATTTATGTTGATGGCGATTTTACTTTAGGAGAAAATATTGGTGATTTAGGTGGAATTACCGCTGCTTACGATGGTTTACAGATTTTCTTAAAGAAAAATCCACAAGAAAAAATCGATGGATATACTCCGGAACAACGTTTCTTTATTTCGTGGGCAACCGTTTGGAGAACAAAATCTCGTGACGAGTATGTGAAAAATCAGGTTAAAACCGATCCACATGCACCAGGAATTTACCGCTCGTATGTGCCGTTACAAAATTTAGATGCTTGGTACGAAGCTTTTAATGTTACACCAGAAAACAAGTTGTACATTAAACCAGAAAACCGAGTGAAAATCTGGTAAGTAATCACTAAACATAGAACATTAAAAAACTCTGCCAAAGTTTAAAACTTTGGCAGAGTTAAACATAGAGTTCATAACAAAAAAGAAGCTGTTTCAAATTGAAACAGCTTCTTTTATTATGATAATTTCCACATTATCAGTTAGTAAGAACTAATTTTTATAATAATTACTTTTTGCTTATAGAAAACTCTCCAGTTTTTCTACCATATTTTTACTTCCGCAGAAAATAGGCACACGTTGGTGCAGTTCTGTAGGTTCAATTTCTAAAATACGTTGGTGACCGTCGGTTGCTTTTCCGCCAGCCTGTTCAATAATCATTGCAAAAGGGTTGCATTCGTACAATAAACGTAGCTTTCCGTTTGGTTTTGAAATGGTTCCCGGATACATATAAATTCCGCCTTTTAAAATATTTCTGTGAACATCGGCAACCAAACTACCAATGTAACGTGCGCTGTAAGGTTTTTTAGAAATATCGTCTTTACAAAAATCCAAATAATCTTTCACGCCTTGGTCAAACTGATTGAAATTTCCTTCGTTTACAGAGAAAATTCCTCCGTCTTCGCTGATTTTCATATCAGGATGCGATAAAAAGAACGTTCCCAACGATGGATCTAACGTAAAACCGTTTACGCCGTTACCGGTTGTATAAACCAACATTGTAGAAGATCCGTAAATAACGTAACCTGCCGCTACTTGATTGATCCCTTTTTGAAGGAAATCAGCTTGAGTTACCGGTGTTCCAACTTCTGAAATTCTGCGGTAAACAGAAAAAATCGTTCCTACCGAAACATTCACGTCGATATTCGATGATCCGTCTAAAGGATCCATCAATAAAACATATTTATTGCTATTGCAGTTATTAGGACCAGAAATGGTAATAAACTCGTCGTTTTCTTCTGATGCAATTCCGCAAACAATTTCACGGTTAATTAAGGTTTGAATAAAAACATCATTCGCAAAAACATCTAACTTTTGTTGCTCTTCACCCTGAATATTTTCACTACCAAACGCTCCGGTAATATCAACCAAACCTGCCTGATTTACCTTTTGAGCCACAATTTTTGAAGCCAAACGAATGGAGTTCATCAAACGAGACAATTCCCCCGAAGAATACGCAAAATGCTCTTGTTTTTTAATAATAAATTCGCCTAACGTAATAAATCTTTGTTCCATAATTGTGTATAAAAAAGTGGTACAAATATCGGTAAAATGTACATACAAATCTATTTCTTTTCACATTTTTAAAAATAGGTATGGTGTTAAGAAAATGGTTCGCTACTTTTGCTTTAGGCAAACAAAATATTTTTAAGTTAATCGTATGAAGGTATTTAAATTCGGAGGGGCATCAATTAAAGATCCGCAGGCAATTCGCAACGTTTTACACGTTTTAAAAACCGTTGGTTTTACCGATAGTTTAATTATTGCATCGGCTATGGGCAAAACAACAAACGCTTTAGAAGATGTTGTGAATGCTTATTTCAAGAAACCCGACGAGCTTAAAAATTGTATCGACGTTGTGAAAAAATATCATTTAGATATTATTTCCGATCTGTTTTCGGATAAAAATCATGTGGTTTTTGATCGAATTTCTGCTTTGTTTACCGAAATGGAAAGTTTTCTAGCGAACAACAAATCTCCAAATTATAATTTTGTGTACGATCAGATTGTATCGTACGGAGAAATTATTGCAACTACCATTTTGAGTTATTTTTTGAACGATCAAAACATAGAAAACACTTGGATTGATGCTCGAAATTTAGTTAAAACCGACACAACATATCGCGATGCTGTTGTAGATTGGAAAGCTACCGAAGAAAATATTACCAACCAGCTTCAAGACCAAAAACTTTATATTACGCAAGGTTTTATAGGATCTGATGCCAATAATTTTTCGGTTACTTTGGGCAGAGAAGGATCTGATTATTCGGCGGCAATTTTTGCATATTGTTTGAATGCCGAAAGCGTAACGATCTGGAAAGATGTTCCGGGCGTTTTAAATGCCGATCCTCGTTATTTTGAAGACACCGTTCTGTTGAATAAAATATCGTATCACGAAGCTATAGAATTGGCTTTTTACGGTGCATCGGTCATTCACCCGAAAACTTTACAGCCGTTGCAACGCAAAGAAATTCCTTTGTATGTAAAATCGTTTGTAAATCCAACATTGCCGGGAACATCGGTATCAAAAGGTGCCGGATTAGAACCGCAAACCGCGTGTTTTATCGTTAAGAAAAACCAACTGCTTATTTCTATTTCATCTAAAGATTTTTCGTTTGTAATGGAACATCAGGTAAGCGATATTTTTAAATTGTTTGCAGAACAGCACATAAAAGTCAACGTTATACAAAACTCTGCTATTAGTTTTACGGTTTGCGTGGAAGATAAGTTTGGAAACTTCGATCATATTTTCGAAGGTCTTGCAAAAAACTTTAATATTACCTACAACGAAAATGTTTCACTGTACACAATTCGTCATTTTACCAGCAACGATGCACAAAAAGTCATTGTAGGCAAAACCGTTTTGTTACAGCAGGTTAACCGCGAAACCATTCAAATTGTAACTAAAGAATAATAATTAAAGTCGCTAAAATGAGCGACTTTTTTATTTTTAAGATTTTTTTGGCACACTATTTGGCTTGCGTTAACAAATTTAAAAACACAATAATCATGAAAAGAATTATTTACCTTTTTGCCCTAATCTCTACAAGTGCTTTTGCCCAAGAGCAACAAAAAGATGTTGTAACTGTTTCTGCAAACTACAATTTTTCTGAACCAACACAGTACGGTTTAAGTATGGAATTTGCTAAAGAAACAAAACTAGACGAACGTCATTCTTCATGGATTTTAAATGTTGGATACGGACAATTGGAATTACACGAAAACAACCTTAAAACAACCGGACAAGGTTTTGTTGTTGAATTAGGAACACGTAATTATTTTAAGAAAGGTGTTCGCCAAGGATTTTACGGAGAAAACTTTATTACGCACGGACAAATTAACTTCGATGAAACAATCAACGGTCAGAATTTTGAAGGAAAGTACAGCTATTGGAGTATTATTAACCCGAATGTTGGATACAAAATTCAGTTGACTAAAAATTTAAGTTTAGATCCATCGGTTGGTTTTAACTGGAAATGGGAAGTTAAAGGCAAAGGCGTTATTGACAACCAATACTTTGACAACTTTGTTTTTAAAGCCGGTGTTAAATTAGGTTATACTTTTTAATAAAAACACTATTCAAAAAAGTCTGTATCGTTTAAAATGATACAGACTTTTTATTTATTCGAATCTTGAAAACATCATATCATTCAAACCATAAACTTTCTACAAGAAAAATACACTATTTTTGATGTTTTGAAGTTATAACTTACATGAAACAGTTTTTTTGTTTTGTATGGTGTTTTCTAATTTTTTCTTTTGCTCATGCACAGGAAACAAATTCGCTGTACAAATCAAAAAAAATCATAACCGATTCTTTAACCACAACGGTTCATTTAGACAGTGTTGCCCTGAATAACACCTATTTTAAGATTGTCAACAATCAGGGAATCGATTTGGATCCTGCGAATTATAAGGTAGATTACAATAAGGCAACCCTTACATTTACACAACCTTTGCAAGACACCTTAAACGTTTCTTTTTTAAATTATCCCGATTTTTTAACCCGAACCTATGCTTTGTACGATACCAAACGTATCGTTCCGAATAAAGAAGGCGCGTATATTTTCTCGGTCCCAGAAAAACAGGCAACAACATTTACCCCTTTTGATGGGTTGAATACAAATGGAAGTATTTCCCGAGGAATTACTGTAGGAAATAATCAAAATTTGGTCACCAATTCCAATCTCGATTTGCAGATTGTCGGAAATTTATCAGATAAAGTTCAAATTCGGGCATCGCTCCAAGACAGTAACGTTCCTTTGCAAAACGGCGGATATTCACAGAAAATGGATGAATTCGATCAGATTTTTATGGAATTATTCTCGACCAACTGGAGCATTAAAGCCGGAGATTTGTTTTTAGAAAACAGAGCTTCCCGCTTTTTGAATTTCAATAAAAAAGTTCAGGGAATTTCGGGCACCGTAAAATTTGGAAACGATAAAAGCAAAACCACCATTGAAACCGCAGCTGCGTTGGTTCGCGGGCAATATGCAAAAAGCGAATTTGTTGGTCAGGAAGGAAATCAAGGTCCGTATAAATTAAAAGGATCCAACAATCAATTGTACATTCTGATTATTTCGGGGTCGGAATCGGTGTATGTAAACGGACGAAAATTAACCCGCGGTGAACAGAACGATTATGTGATTGATTACAATTCGGGCGAAATTCGCTTTACAACACTTTTCCCCATTACTGCCGAAATGCGTATTGCGGTGGAGTATCAATATACCGACAGAAATTATGCTCGCTTTTTAGGTTATGGCGGCATTAAACATGAACGCGAAAAATGGAATATTGCCGGATATGTTTATACCGAAACCGATATTAAAAATCAGCCTGTACAGCAAAATCTAAACAAAGAACAAGTTGATATTCTAAAGCAAGCCGGCGACAGTTTGGCGTTAATGATGGCGCCGTCTGCGTATCCCGACACTTATTCAGAAAACAAAACGCTTTACAAAAAAGTCAACCAAAACGGTTATGAATTCTATCAGTATTCTAACACGCCAACCGATACGCTGTACATGGTTTCGTTCAGTTATGTTGGTCCAAGCAACGGAAATTATCGTTTGGCAAATTCGTCGGGCGTTGGTAAAATATACGAATTTATTGAACCTCTAAACGGATTAAATCAGGGCGATTATGAACCGTTGATTCAATTAATTGCGCCTACGCGTTTAACTTTGGCAACCGTTATGGGGCAATACAAACCCAAAGATTTTACGCAGGTAGATTTTGAGTTTGGATTTAGCAACCACGATGAAAACCTGTTTTCGCCTATTGATGATGAAGATAATCAAGGAATTGCCGCCAATGTTAATGCCACGCACAGGGTTTTAAATAATAAATGGAAGGTCGACGTTTTTGGAAATGTGCAGTTGGTAACAGAGAATTTTAAAACTATTGAAAGGTTGTATTCTATTGAATTTGATCGTGATTGGAATGTTTCAAACACTTTCGGAAATCAATCGCTGCTAACTTTTGGATCTAAAGTTTCACCGAACGACAATAGTTTTTTCACGTATCAATACAGCCGATTAGAATACAAAAACAGCTACATTGGGCACAAACAGTCTTTAATTGGAAATTATCTTTATAAAAACTTCAACCTAAATACCAATACTAGTTTTTTATCGGCAAAAGGCAGTGTTTACAACACCAATTTTGTTCGAAGCAAAACACAGGCTGTCTATACAAAAGACAAAAATTGGGCAGGTTCGCGTTTAGATTTGGAGAATTATCAGGTAAAAGATGTTGCCACGCAGCAGTTTCAAACCTTATCACAAAAATACGCGCAAATTGATGCGTTCGTAGGTCGTGGCGACACCTTGAAAACCTATGTAGAAATTGGTTATAAATTCCGTGTGAACGATTCATTGCAGAATAATGTATTGCGAAATGTTTCAAACGCGCATTCGTTTTATGTAAAATCACAGCTTTTTAAAACCCAAACCAGCGATTTGTCTGTTTACGCAAATTACCGTCGATTAAAATATACCGACACCGGTTTGGTGGAACCTACATTGAATTCGCGCATTACCTATAACGATCGCTATCTAAAAAATCTGATACAAACGAATACCATTTACGAGACCTCATCAGGAGCTGTGGCACAGCAGGAATTTACCTATATTAAGGTTGATCCCGGTTTGGGAACGCACATGTGGAACGATTATAATGGCAACGGAATTCAGGAATTGGAAGAGTTTGAAATTGCGCCTTATCCCGATTTAGCTGAATATGTACGAATGTTTTTGCCGAATCAGAGTTTTGTAAAAACGCATCAAACCAAATTAACGCAGGTTTTTAATTTTAATTTCAGTATTTGGCAGAACGAAAGCGGTTTTAAGAAATTTGCCAGTCAGTTTCATTTGCAATCGTCTTTTATTATCGATCGAAGTATTTTGAGAGATGGAAACGGAATTGCGTGGAATCCTTTCGGATCTTCTTCTGATGAACTGGTGGCAGAAAATTCAAACATTCGTAATTCGATCTACTTCAACCGCGGAAAACAAAAGTACACCACCATTTATTCGTTAATAAACAATCGGGCAAAAAACCTGATGAATTTTGGTAGTTTAGACAACAAAATTACTACGCACCAGATACAGTTTCAGCATTTACTGAACAAGTGGTGGCTGGCGCAGTTAACCAATAAATTCGATAGGGTTGAAAGTGTTTCGGAAAATTACGGATCTAAAAATTACCTGCTGAATAATTTAAGTATCAATCCACGAATCAGTTATCTGTTTTCGCAAAATGCCCGAGTGGAATTATTTTATGAATGGAAGGATAAAGAAAATGTACAGGGCGATTTGGAAACGTTGCAACAACACCGCATTGGTACGGCATTTAATTGGAGTACGTCACAGAAATTTACATTGAACGGAGAATTTTCGCTTTATAACAACAAATTCGTAGGCAATCCTTTGTCGGCAGTGGCTTACCAGATGTTAGAAGGTTTGCAACCGGGTAAAAACATCACTTGGCGACTGTTGTTTCAGCGCAATTTAACCAAGTATTTAGATGCCAACATAAGTTACCAAGGCAGAACCAGCGAAACCTCAAAAACCATTCACACAGGAAGTATTCAATTGCGTGCGTTTTTTTAAACAAAATGTTTATATTTGTTACTTTAATAGATCAAAAATCATGAAAAAAATAACAATTATTGCATTATTTGCTGCATTAGGTTTGGTTTCTTGCAACGATAAAAAAGCAGAACCTACTACAACAACAGAAACAACAACTACAACAGACGCCGCTCCGGTAGATCCGCATGCAGGTCATAATCATGCGCCAGGTGAAGGTCACGACCACGATCATGGAGCAGCAACTACAAATACAGCTGACACAAAAACGGCAGCAGGAATGAATCCGGCACACGGACAACCAGGTCACCGTTGCGATATTCCTGTAGGAGCACCATTAAACTCGCCTCCAGGTCAAGGAGCACAACAACAAGCGGCTCCGACTTCAGCTCCGGCAAGTCAAGGTGGCTTTTTAGGTGGAAACGCACAGGCTCAAGCTCCGGCACAACAACAAGCTGCGCCACAACAGCAAATGCCTAAACAAGAAACGGCTCCGGGAATGAAAGGAAAACCAAACCCAGCACACGGGCAACCAGGTCACCGTTGCGATGTATCGGTTGGTCAACCATTACCCTAATTAAGTTTATAGTCTTTAGCTATTAGTTTTTAGACAGAATTATAAGTCACAACCTGTGAGGTTTTAAAAACCTTACAGGTTTTTTAATTTTATTTACTACTATGAATTCAAAAAAAATACTCGGATACATTTTCATAGTCATTGCAGTTTTTTTAACACTCGCGATTTTTGCACTTATTCCTCAATTAATGGCGATACTTGCTGCTCTTAAAGATAATTCAAATAGTTATCAAATAGGATATAGTGTAGGATATATAGCTTTTTTGATTATTCAAACAATGATTACCGTAATCTTATGGAAAGTTGGGATTCGTTGGACTAAAAAGTCATCAACTTAAACAAACACTAGTGGTTTTTTGTTATTTTAGTATAGAAATTTAGAAAAAAATAATGAAAACACTACTGTTAATTATATCACTATTTCTTTTTTCTTGTAAAGATGAGAGTAAATTAATTTCTGCTGTCGAAACAGATAACAAACCAGAAAACACAGCTGGTTTCTTTTGAAGGTAAAAGCAAAACCATTCATATTTTTGTAGCGCTTTGTGATAACAAATACCAAGGAATTGTTCCAGTGCCAACGAAAATTGGTAACGGACAAGATCCCGATAATAATTTATATTGGGGTTGCGCTTACGGAATTAGATCGTACTTTAAAAAAAGTAAAGAGTGGAAGTTTTTAAAATCAGAAAAAAATATAAATGACATTGTTTTAGAAAGAGTTATTTTTAAGCATACATCAAAAGATTATTATTTGGTAGCCGATGCGTATGATGGAAAATATATCAAAAAATGCACAATAGATTTTTTAAAAAGCAGCTCGGGAATTACTAAAGACACTTTAAACATCAACAACGAAACTATTGGTATTTCGGGCAATTCCAGTTTAGTATCTTACATTGGTCATGATGGATTAATGGATTTTCAACTTTCAGAATCTTTTAAAAATACTGATGACAAAAAAAGAGATGTAATTATTCTGGCTTGTTACAGCAAACGTTTCTTTTCTCCACATTTATCAAATTCAAACGTAAATCCTTTGGTTTGGTCAACAAATTTAATGGCTCCGGAAGCTTACGTTATACACGATGCAATTACCGGATATGTCAATAATGAAGATAACCAGCAAATAAGAAACCGAGCCGCAAAAGCATATTCCAAATTTCAAAAATGTTCAGAAAAAGCTGCCAAAAATTTACTGGTAACCAATTGGTAGTTTCTTTTAATTCATACAAAACTCTGTAGGTTTTTCACTATTTTTGTAGCTGAAAACCATACAGTCATGATTCAAAATCCTAAACGATATACCGTTACAGCGGCTTTGCCGTACACAAACGGACCTATACATATTGGGCATTTGGCGGGCGTTTACGTTCCTGCAGATATTTATGCTCGTTTTTTACGCCTGCAAAACAAAGATGTTGCTTTTATCTGCGGATCCGACGAACACGGAGTTGCAATTTCTATGAAAGCCAAAAAAGAAGGCATTTCTCCGCAAGAAGTTATCGATAAATACAACAAAATCATTAGTGATTCTTTTCAGGAATTCGGAATTTCGTTCGATAATTATTCACGTACTTCGGCTAAAATTCATCATGATACCGCTTCTGATTTCTTTAGAAAATTGTATGATGAAGGCAAGTTTATCGAAGAAGTTACCGAACAATTGTACGATGCCGAAGCAGATCAGTTTTTGGCAGATCGTTTCGTAACCGGAACATGTCCTAAATGTAACAGCGAAGGTGCATATGGCGATCAATGTGAAAAATGCGGAACATCGTTAAACGCAACCGATTTAATCAATCCAAAATCAACCATAACAGGTTCAACGCCGGTTTTAAGAGAAACCAAACACTGGTTTTTACCTTTAGATCAGTACGATACATTTTTGCGCGAATGGATTATTGAAGGTCATAAAAACGATTGGAAACCGAATGTTTACGGACAGGTAAAATCGTGGTTAGACGATGGTTTGAAACCAAGAGCAGTAACCCGCGATTTAGATTGGGGAATTGATGTGCCTGTTGACGGTGCCGAAGGCAAAAAACTGTACGTTTGGTTTGATGCACCTATTGGTTATATTTCATCGACCAAAGAATGGGCTGCTCGTGAAGGAAAAGATTGGGAGCCTTACTGGAAAGATCAAGATACCAAATTGGTTCACTTTATTGGGAAAGACAATATTGTTTTTCACTGCATTATTTTTCCGGCAATGTTAAAGGCAGAAGGTAGCTATATTTTACCTGATAACGTTCCGGCAAACGAGTTTTTAAATTTAGAAGGAAATAAATTATCGACGTCTAAAAACTGGGCAGTTTGGTTGAATGAATATTTGATCGATTTCCCTGAAAAACAAGACGTTTTGCGTTACGCTTTAACGGCAAATGCGCCAGAAACCAAAGACAACGATTTTACTTGGAAAGATTTTCAGGCTAGAAACAATAACGAATTGGTTGCTATTTTCGGAAATTTCATAAACCGAGTAGTGGTTTTAACCAATAAATATTACAACGGAATTATTCCTGCACCAAATGCTTTTAATGAAGTTGATGAGAGAACGCTGGCTGAATTAAAAGCGTATCCGGCAGTAATTGAAAGCTCGATTGAGCGTTACCGTTTCCGCGAAGCTTTGGGCGAATTAATGAATGTGGCGCGTTTAGGAAATAAATATCTAGCTGACGAAGAGCCTTGGAAATTGATTAAAACCGATGAAGAGCGTGTGAAAACACAAATGTATGTGGCATTGCAAATTGCAGCTGCATTATCTACACTGGCTGAACCGTTTTTACCATTTTCGGCAGCAAAACTAAAAAACATGTTGAATGTCACATCGAGCGGAGTTGAGATTTCATGGAACAAAGTTGCAGAAACATCTGATTTAATTCCGGCAGGTCACCAAATTGGTCAGGCAGAATTATTGTTTGCAAAAATAGAAGACGAAGAAATTCAAAAACAAATTGATAAATTGGAAGCTACAAAACTAGCAAATGCAGCCGAAGCAAAAACGGCAGAACCACAAAAAGAAACCGCACAATTTGAAGATTTCGCAAAGATTGATTTACGTGTAGGAACAATTATTGAAGCCGAAAAAATGCCGAAAGCTAATAAATTATTGGTTTTAAAAGTTGATACAGGTATCGATGTGCGTACCATTGTTTCAGGAATTGCCGAACATTTTACTCCAGAAGAAGTAATTGGCAAACAAGTTACCGTTTTAGTAAATCTTGCTCCAAGAGCTTTACGTGGCGTGAACAGCGAAGGAATGCTGTTACTAACCGAAACGAAAGAAGGTAAATTGGTGTTTGTAAACCCTGATGAAGCTGGGGTTTATAACGGCGCAACGATAGGATAATTTCACTATATTTTAAAAAGGCCACTTTTTTTAGTGGCTTTTTACATTTTAATCTAATAAGTTAAATTTAGATAAATTAATTTTAGTTGGTATATAATCTTGATATTCAATTGAGATAGATTGTGTTACATTATTTTTATTTACAAATTCTGAATTCTCTTCTGAAATTTTAAAAAAGGTATATTCGTATTTAAACTTACCTGCATTCAAATCTCCTTCATACGACTTAGACAGATAATAGGGTTCTGTTAAATTTGGAAAACGATATAAATTACCTTCATAATTTCTGAACATTCCAAAAGGATGTATTTTTTTACTTTTTAAATCGTAAATTAAGTGAAATTCAATTAAACATCCTAAACCTGTACATGGAAATGAATTCAATTCAAAAATCATCAATTGATCATTTTTATAATATTTTACTTTCTTTAAATTACTTGCAAAACTAAGTTCAACAAATCCATTTTCGGCTTGATTTAAAGTTTTGAATTCATAAGTTTTAATTAAGTTATCATTCAATTTAATACTTAAACCTTCATTTGTAAGGAAAGGCTTAATTATAAACTTATCAAATAGAACCGTATCATTATCCACTAAAATAATATAATCAGGATCAATAATTCGATTATTTAATTCATTATGCATACTATCTGTTTTTTGTTCAAGATAAGTATATATATTCTTAGTTTCTGTTACAACTTCTTCCTTAACAACAGTAGTTCTACAACAACTTACAATAGAAAAAAGTAAAACGAGATAATAAATGGATTTCATTTTGTCATTATTTTACTGAAATAAGTTCAACTTAACTAATATTAATCTACTGCGCATCCAAAGCCTGCAAAGCAAAACTAGCTAGCCAGTGGCTATACAGCAAAATTACATCTTTAAAAAAGCTCCGACAAAATTTCTATCGATCTAATCTGTTTGAATCCTACGATATGTGTTTCGTAATATGTCAATAACAGTTTTAGCAGTTTTCTACGTTGACTATTGGTTAACTGTGTTTGCTTTTTATCTACAGAAAGATCGAACAATCTTCGGAATGAAGCTGTTTCTTCTTCATTAAAACAGTTTGGAGTATAATGCATGGTAAAACTACCTTCGTGCGGATTGAAATATATCGAATCTTTATCGGAATCATCGGGATAAAAACCCAAATATTTGGTAAGGTTTATTAAAATCCACAAATGAAAATCGGGCGAAAAAGAATGCTCGTCAAACCAAACCAAACCGGTTTTTAAAAACAGAAACAAATCATTATTTGGCTGCTCTTCTTTTATGCTGTGGCTTAAAACTTCGGCAATAAAAATACTGACGCTGTTTTTGTAAAATTCCAACGAAATAGTTTGGTACGGGTAAGACAGTTTCAGTTCGTTAATATATTCTAACGAACCTTTATTTTTATGTGTAGCATCAATAGACAACTGATTCAACGGTTGAAAATACGCGCTGTTTAATCCTTTGTTTTTTGCCGAAAAAGCATTGCGAACAAAATATGTTTTTAAGCCAAAATGCTGGGTAAAACATTTAACAATCAGGCTTTTTTCCTGATAGCGTAAGGCACTTAAAACAATAGCTTCGGTTTTAATCTGCATTAACGAATAATCATCACTTTTTTAACCGCGTCTAACTCGCCATCTTGCGAAGTAATAAAGATCATGTAAACACCAGAAGGTACTTTCGATCCCGAAAAAGAAAGCGTGTTCCAAGTTACCGTTCCACCTAACGATTTGGTTTCGTGAACTAGATTTCCTGCGATATCGGTAATTTTTACCGTAGCATCGCTAACCAATCCGCTTATTTTTACATCACCAGAGAAACCAGGCTTCACTGGGTTTGGATAGACTTTAATATTGTCTAAATCTGCTGTAGGTGTTGTTGCAAAGTTTTTAAACGAAACCATACCTTCACGCGTTACAAAATACACTTCACCAGTAGATCCATCGATAGTTACAGCAGTAACATCGTTGCTTGGTAATGGCGAATTTGCTGTTGTGAAATTATAAAGCGTTTGGTATCTGTCTGAAATTAAAAATACACCCGATTCTGCTATGGAAACCCATTTATTGTTGGATCCATCAATCGTAATGTTTAAAATTTCTTGTTCGTAGAACAATTCCTGTGCTTTACCTTCGTCTTCAATAATGATATTGGTTGCCGTTAACTGAGAACTTGTTAAAAACTGATCTACATTTCTAATAACTCGTAAGCCTTTTGCGGTTCCAAGCCACAACTCATTTTTATAATCCAATGCAATAGAACGCACACCTACATTTGGCAAGCCATTATTTGTGCCAATTTTCATTGCTTTGTTGTTGCGTGTTTCGTTAAAAGCAAACAAACCACTTAAACGGCTGGCAAACCATTTGGTATTGTTTTTATCAATCACTGGCAGTAAATACGCATCACTTCCAGGATTATTACTTTCAAGAATATTCGATGTATATTTATTAAACTGATTATTTGTATTTATAGAAATCAAAGTAGGATCTGCTCCTGCTGTATTTGTCATCCAACCTGTTCCATTTCTGTCAAAAGCTACTCCGTAAATACGTAAATCGGTTGGGATAATAGGAGTAAAAACATCGGTATTAGTATCATCATAAACAGTCAATTGCTTTTGGTTTAGATCGAAAATTCCTAGTCCGTCGTTAAAAGTACTCAAATACGCGAAGTTAGGTTTTTGCGGATTGAAACTGATATTTACAGTTGATTGTAAGCCATTTAATTCTTGATTTGAAATATGCTGCCAAGTCTGCATATTTTTGTAGGTACTGATACCGTATTTTGTTAACCCGTTTGGTTCGTAAGGATTCATATCAATACCGTAACCACCAAAGGTTAACCAAAGGTCTTTTTTATTTACAACTGCCGATGAAATATTGTTGCTTAATGGACCGCTTGGCGAAACAACTTCAATATTCTCTTTATTTTCTAGAGGTACTTTTAAACCTCCATTTTTATTGGATGCCAAATAATAGTTTCCGTTAGAAAATGTAGCATCGCTTACACCACCTTTTTCATCAAATGAATAAATAAAATCGTTGTAAACCGATAAATCTGTAGCTCGCAAACGAGCAGCTTCTCGAGTAATTTCAATTAAAACATCGCCCGAAATACCAAATTTTAAAAAACCGCCCCAAACATCTCCTACGGTATCAATCTGATTTGTTGCTGAAATAGTGTTTAACGATAAATCGTCCTTAACACCAATTAATTTGTTTGAAAATGCTGCCAGTTCAATCCAATTACCAAAATCAATAACCTGCCAATTGTTATAATCGATCAAATTACTGTTAATTAATGCTTTTTTAATTCCTTCGTTTTCAACCGCAGCATACACATGATTATTAAAAATCGCCATCGTTTTTACATTCGCCATTTCTCCACCAACCGCAATATAAAAAGTATCGCCAAAATGATTGTCGTTTAAACGAACCGTTGTTATACCATAACCTGTAGCCAAGTATGCAAAGCCGGCATGAATAACTATTTTATTAATTTTCTTTTGATTGTCTGGGATGTTGGTTTTAGAAAAAATATCGTTTAAATGATAAATTTTATCAGCAGCCAAGTCAATAATCGCTACTTTGCCATTGTTGCTTCCTACAACTAATTTTTTATAATCTTTGGCATAACCCAATGTGCTAATTCCATTAATCTTTAATCCGCTAACGGTATTAAAAATCTCGGTTTCTTTACTGTATTCGTTATAGGCAAAAACGCTGTTATCTGTTGCAACGTATATGTTTTGATCGTCTTTTTCAATGGCTTTAGTTTCCTGATACGAATAGTAACCTTTCCACAACTGGCTTGTTTGTGCTACTGAAACAAACGATACTAAAAAGAAAAATAATTGATAATAGAATTTCATACGGACTTGATTTCAAAGATTGAAACGTTTTTTTTATAAAAATAGTATAAATTGAGATATGTAACGCTATGAAATTAAAAAAGTCAATTCGAAAGGGAATTAGTTTTATTATTTACAAAATAATAGCATAAAAATGGTAAAATATATGATAAATACACAACATCTATTTTACTACCGTGTATTGACTCTTGAAAACCATACCAAAAAATATAATTAAAAAAATAATAATTAATAATTAATAGGCTAATTATAATTGTTGCTATTATAAATTGATTAGTTTTTCTGACAAAAAAAGAAACAATTATTGGCAATATTATCATTGTAATGTTAACCCACAATGGAGTAAAAGATGTTTGCAATATTAAAGGGTTAAATTTTAGAAGAGTTGCTTTATCAGGACAATCTTTTAAAGTCATGTAAATTAAAAATGCACATGTACTAATAAATGCTAATGTAAAAACAACCTGAGTTTTAAATTTACTTTTAAAAAAATCAGCAAAAAAATATACGACTAATGGAACAAAAACAATACCTCGCGTAAGAATTAATATACTTAAAATAATTGCTAATATAATAGGATTTCTGTATTTAAACTTATCGTGTTTGTTATTCCAAAGCATTATAAAGCAAAACACCAAAATCATATTACTCATAAAATCGCTTAAGGAAGCTACCTCATACCAAAAAGCAATAGATGAAGTAAAAAGAACTAAATAATATAATGCATTTTTTAATTTAACAGTTACATATAACGTATAACATAAAAAAGCTAATGAAAAAACTTGTAGTAAACCTACGTTTCCCATGAAATAGAAAGGTACGCCAATAAGAATTAACCCAGGAAAATTAGAAGTTCTTCCGTTTAAATGATCCGTAGCAGTATATGGGTACTCATTCTTGATAATTGACTCAATTGCTACTGTCATTGCAGACCATCGGTCTAGATTTAAACTGTTTCCATCAATCACTAGTGTTATTATTAAACTTAATACTACAAAGAAAGCTGTAAGTGTAAAATATATGTTTTTTACATTAAATCTTTTTAATAGTGAATAAATAGCATCCTTTTTCCATAATAAAACACAAAGAAAAATAGCATATAATACATTAACAATGAAAATGTTGTTCCCTAAATCTCTATATCCATATTTGTAAAGAAAAATATTATTCACAAATACATAGAAGAATGACAAAATAATAAATAATAATTTATTCATAAAAAACAAAAATTAAAACATGCAATTTTACTTTATTTATTTTTATTTTAGAAAAAATTAAGGTTTAAAAATCAAAAATATAATTAGAAAACCTTTAATATCATTATATTGATTTTACAAATTGGTTAGAAAAGATTTTTTTTTATTAATAACCCATAATCCAACAACCAATATTATTGCTATCAAAAGCAATGACAAAATTGTTTTTTGGAAATTAACTAAATATAGAAAACATGTACAAATCAAGGAAAGTTGGCAGACTTAAAAAAGGTATAGTTAAACTTTTTCCTCATTGAATAATGTGATCTAAAACATTAAAATTAACTTGGCAAACTGAAAGATTGTGTATAAAAAAAGATTATCCTCTTTATTTTACTAATAATAACTTTAACCAATTGCTCTAATGATCATAATAGAACCAAAACAACTGCTTTAGAAGGAGACTGGTTGTAGTGTATCAATATATTTAGGGTTTGCCTTCAAGAGATATGTAATCAAAATATAAAGTATCACTTTAAAAGTAATGATTCAAAAAATTACTAAATAGAATCAAATCTTACATAGCGACATAACTTTTACACTTATTAAAGAAGGCGAAAATTAATATGTTAGTTATTAGAACACTGAATTTGATGAGATCAGTAAGTCACATATTACATTCACAAATGATAATACTATTGCATTTTTCAAAGCAATAAACGTTGGCACTGGTTACACGTTACAAAAAATAAAAACAAAACTCCCGATTATTAAATCGGGAGTTTTGTTTTTATTTCAACGCTTGTTCAATATCGGCAATTAAATCTTCTATATCTTCAACGCCAACGCTTAAACGCACCATATCATCGGTAACGCCAATTTCTGCACGTTTTTCTGCTGGGATTGATGCATGTGTCATTAACGCCGGATGATTCGCCAAAGATTCTACTCCGCCTAATGATTCTGCCAAAGTAAATACTTTCAGCTTCTCTAAAAACGAAATAGCATCGGCTTTCGCACCCGATTTAAACGTAAACGAAACCATTCCGCCAAAACCTTTCGGCATTTGCTTTTTAGCCAAATCATGTTGCGGATGCGATGCCAAACCAGGATACAACACTTTATCAATTAACGGATGTTGCTCTAAAAACTCCGCTACTTTTTGTCCGTTAAAACAATGACGCTCTACACGTAAGTGCAAGGTTTTAATTCCACGCAAAACCAAGAAACATTCTTGCGGACCCAAAGTTGCACCCGTTGCAAACTGTGTAAAATGCAGTTGCTTTCCTAATTCTTCGTCTTTAATAATCAAAGCTCCGGCAATAACGTCCGAATGTCCGCCTAAATATTTTGTAGCCGAATGCATTACAATATCGGCACCCAAATCTAACGGTTTTTGTAAATAAGGCGTTGCAAATGTATTATCAACCGCAAATAATAAGTTGTGCTTTTTGGTAATCGTTGCAATAACTTCGATATCTGCCAATTTCATTAACGGATTCGTAGGTGTTTCAATCCAAACTAATTTGGTTTTATCGTTAATTTTCGACTGAAACAACTCTAAATTGTTCATATCGATAAAATGAAACTTAATACCCAAATCTTGATAAAAACGAGTAAATAATCTATACGTTCCACCATATAAATCGTCCATCGCAATTACTTCATCGTTCGGTTTCAGTAAACGCATTACGCAATCAATCGCAGCCAAACCAGACGAAAATGCCAAACCGCGCGCACCTTTCTCAATACTTTCTAAAGCATGCTCTAAAGCAGTACGTGTAGGATTGTCGGCACGGCTGTATTCGTATCCGGTATGAACGCCCGGACTTGTTTGTGCAAAGGTTGATGTATGATAAACCGGCGGCATTACCGCACCTGTCGATGGGTCGTGATGCTGCCCGCCGTGTATAACTTTGGTGTTGAATTTCATAATTTTTAGACTTTAAAAAATATGAGCAAAGATACCACTTAAAACCGACTAAAATTTATAGATTTGCTTAAAATTAGAGGCACTGTTTTTAATGATAAAATATTTACTATTTATTTGTTTATCAGTAGGTTTTGTAAGCTGTAAGAAGGAAATTCCGCTGCAGATTACTACTAAAACCTACGATCTTAAATCGGATTTGGACTGTACGGCGGGCAATTGCACGTATGTTCATTTTGAAATTCCGTTTGTATCGGGTAACGAAGCGGTTTCAAAATCTATGAACAATCGTTTTTTTAAGTTTGTTCAAAGCATTGTGGCTCTTCAAAACGATAAAAAAACCAGTTCGTATGATACATTGGCATTGAATTTTATTCATAATTATAACGAAGTTTACAGAACCTATCCGGATCATGCTGTTGCTTGGGAAGCCAATTTTAAGGTAAATCATAAAGAAATATCGGCTAAAGTGTATCAGGTAGTTTTTGATTATTATATGTTTACAGGCGGCGCACATGGTTTGCAAGCGACAACGGTTTTTTTGTTTGATTTATCTACGGGAGATATCATTCCGACAAAAGATCTGTTCATTAATTTTGAAGGATTTAAACACTTTGCTGAAACCGAATTTAAAAAGCAATTGAACATTTCGGGCAGCTTGAACGATGCCGGATTTACTTTTGAAAAAAATCAGTTCAAATTACCCGAAAACTTTTACGAAACCACAAACGAATGGATTTTACATTACAATCCGTACGAAATTGCGCCGTATGTACAAGGATCAACCATTATAAAACTGCCTAAACAACAAGTAGAACGTTTTTTAAACCCTATTTACTTTAAAAATTAATTATTTTGAGCGTTTATAAAAATCTGTTTAAAACCACTTTAATCTACGGAATAGCCACGGTTGTTCCTAAAATGATTGGTTTTTTCATGACACCGTTTCATACTAAATGGCTACCTGTTGGAGCATATTCAGACTACACGTTAATTTTTTCGTGGATGATGTTTTTCAATGTGGTACTTTCTTTTGGAATGGAAACGGCTTTTTTTCGCTTTTACAACAAACAAGAAAATAAAAATGAGGTTATTAATAACACTTTGTGGTTTTTAATTGCCGTTTGTGCTGTTTTTTTAGGAGGGATTTATCTTTTTAAAGATATTATAGATGCTTACTTTGGAATTCCGCCAATTGTTGTTAGTTTTCTTATCTGGATTTTGGTTTTAGATACCTTGGTTGTAATTCCGTTTGCAGTATTAAGAGCCCAACAACGACCGATAAAATACAGCTTTTTAAAAATTTTGAATGTTGCTGTTAACGCAGGTATTTCAATCATTTTATTATATTTAATTCCTACTTATTTAGATCAAAATCCGGCAAGTGAAATATCAAATTATTTTATTCCTCATTTTGAAGTAGGATATTTATTTATTTCAAACTTAATCGCAAGTGCTTTAGTTTTAATACTGCTTTCTAACTATTATCGAAATTTAAATCCAAAATTCAATAAAGTTTTATGGAAGGATATGATTATCTACAGTTTTCCGGTAATGATTGCAGGTTTGGCTTTTGTAGTAAATGAAACATTTGATAAAGTTTTTTTAAAAGAATTATTGCCCGAAAGTTTTAAAGAACTTGGCTTGGCAAGTTACGGAGCAATCTATAAAATTGGTGTTTTTATGGTTTTGTTTAGAACAGCCTATTCTATGGGAATTGAACCTTTCTTTTTCAGTTATGCCAAAAATGACGATGCTCCAATAAAATACGCAACCATAACTAAATATTTTATCATTTTTGGAAGCTTGGCTATGTTGGTCATTGTAGTTTTTGCCGATTTTATTAAACCATTTTATATACCCGAACAAAAGTATTGGATTGCTATGGAAATTGTTCCATACATTATTTTAGCAAACCTTATGTTGGGTATTTATACTAATTTATCGGTTTGGTACAAAATTCAAGACAAGACAAAAATTGGAGCATATATTTCGGTTTTCGGGGCAATTGTCACGGTTGTTTTAAACTACATATTAATTCCAAAAATCGGTTTAATCGGATCAGCTATAACAACATTAGCAGCCTACGCAACAATGATGCTTATTTCGTTTGTATTGGGACAAAAATCGTATCCTATTCCGTATGATAAAAAAGCAATTGCACTTTATTTAGGAACTGCCGTTTTGTTTTCTTTTGGATACTTTTACAATTTCAGAGAGAATTATTTCGTTGGAATAACATTCATTCTTATATTCGTAGCATTGATTTATTACAACGAAAAAGTAATGATTCAACGCATATTAAAATCTGTTTTAAAAAAATGAAAATAAATATTATCAACAAATCGCAACATGCATTACCAAGCTACGAAACCATTGCTTCGGCAGGAATGGATTTGCGTGCAAACCTAACACAGCCAATAGTTATCGAACCTATGGATCGAGCATTGATACCAACAGGTTTGTTTATGGAACTTCCAATCGGTTACGAAGCACAAGTACGTCCGCGTAGTGGTTTGGCATTAAAAAAAGGAATTACCTGTTTAAATTCACCCGGAACAATCGACGCTGATTACCGTGGAGAAGTCGGTGTTATTTTAGCCAACTTATCAAAAGAAACCTTTGTGGTAGAAAACGGCGAACGCATTGCACAAATGGTAATTGCAAAGCACGAACGTGCCGAATGGGTAGAAGCAGAAGAATTATCAACAACAGAACGAGGTGCAGGCGGATTTGGCAGCACTGGTGTAAAATAAAACACTTATCCTGCAAGGTTTTAATAACCTTGTAGGAAACTAAAAAATAAATATTAAAAATGAAAATAATCGTACCAATGGCAGGTCGTGGTTCACGCTTGCGTCCACATACATTAACAACTCCAAAACCATTAATTCCAATTGCAGGTAAACCTATTGTTCACCGTTTGGTAGAAGATATTGCCAAAGTAATTAATCAACCTATCGACGAAATTGCGTTTATTATTCACGAAAGTTTTGGTAAAAACGTAGAAAAAGATTTAGTTGCCATTGCAGAAAAATTGGGGGCTAAAGGAACTATTTGTTATCAAAATGAAGCATTGGGAACAGCACACGCTATTTTATGTGCCAAAGAAAGTATGCAGGGACCAATCGTGGTTGCATATGCAGATACGTTGTTCCGTGCCGATTTTACGTTAGATTCTTCTGCCGATTCTGTTATTTGGGTGAAGGCTGTGGAAGATCCATCGGCATTTGGGGTAGTTCAATTGAACGATAAAAACGAGATTGTTGATTTTGTTGAAAAACCAACAGAATTTGTTTCGGATTTAGCAATTATCGGAATTTATTTCTTTAAATCTGCCGAAAATTTACGAAGCGAATTAGAATATCTTTTAGATAATAAAATTGAAAAAGGTGGCGAATATCAGTTAACCGATGCTTTGGAAAACATGAAACAGAAAGGTTTGCGTTTTGTTCCGGGTAAAGTTGATGAATGGATGGATTGCGGAAACAAAAACGTAACGGTTGATACCAATAACCGTATGTTGAACTTTTTACATAACGATAATGAAAAGCTTGTAGCATCAACAGCTGTTTTAGAAAATTCAACTATTATTCCGCCGTGTTATATTGGCGAAAATGTGGTGCTTAAAAACGCAACTGTGGGACCAAATGTTTCTTTGGGCGACAATTCTAAAGTAGAAAACGCTACGATTAAAAACAGTTTGATACAAACCAATGCCACCGTAAAAAATGCCGATTTAGACAACGCAATGATTGGTAATTTTGCAAGCTTTAATGGTAAGTTTACCAACATAAGTATAGGCGATTACAGTGTGTTAGAATAATCATAAAAAAATCCGTCTTCGCGGATTTTTTTGTTTCTTTATAGTTTTAATTTCAAGAATGAAACAAATTTTTATCATATTAAGTATTGCTCTTTTTGCGGTTTCGTGTAAATCGTCAAAGAAAAATACGCCTGCGCCGGAAAATCAAACCGAAAATCCTACGGAAACTATTATTGTAGAACCAAAACCCGAAAACACTTCAAAAAAAGCAAATAAGAAAGCTGTTACCGAAATCGCCATTGATCATTATGCCTTGTTTAACGATTTTAATACGTTAAGCATTACTGCCGATGTTGATTATAAAGACAAAAACATGGATCAGTCGCCAAGAGCTGATATCAGAATAGAAAAAAACAAGCAGATTTTAATTTCTGTAAAAATGTTCGGAATTACAGGTGCAAAGGTTTATTTAACGCCTGAACGTGCAAGCTACTACGAAATTGTGAACGGCACGCATTACGATGGCAACTATAAATTCATTAAAGACTTTTTAGGAACCGAAGTTACTTACGAAAATGTAGAAAACTTATTGTTAGGTAAAGCTTTTTACGATTTAAATACCAACGATTATCAAAAAATAAAAAGTAACGAATTAGAGTTAAAGCTGAATCAGTTTTTAATGCGTTTGGTTTTGGGATCTAAAAATCAGGTAGCATCAACAGAAGTTACAGAAGACAACGTTGCCGATAAATTGGTTATTCAATATCCGTCGTATCAGTCAAGCGAGAACATCTATCTTCCAAAAGAAATAAAGATTCACGCAATGCGCAAAGACGATGTACAAATCAGGATCGATTACAAAAAAGTTTCAGTAAATCAATCGGTTGATTTTAAATATAAAATCCCAAGTGGTTCCAAAGCAATAAAAATTTAGTTATTTTTGAACAAAATTCCAAGTAATGCATCGCATTTTATCAATCATACTATTATTATTTTCCGTTAATACATTCGCGCAACAAGATTACGAAGCACAACAACGTAAGCTGGAAGAGCGTAAAGCCGAGATTTTAAAAGAAATCAAAGAGTTTCAAACCTTGCTTAACACCAATAAAAAGCAGGAACGCAATATTTTGGCAGAATTAAACGAGCAAAACAAGAAAATAAAACTTCAAACCGAATTAATCAATAATTCGCAAAAGCAGATAAAAACCTTATCTAACGATATTTATGTAAATACGTTGGCATCAAACAAATTAAGACGCGAATTAGGTGTTTTAAAAGATGATTATGCTAAAACCATCGTAAAATCGTACAAATCTCGATCGGAACAAAACAGAATTATGTTCATTTTATCGAGTAACAACTTCTTGCAAGCGTACAAGCGTATGCAGTATATTAAGCAATATGCCAAATACCGCAAGTCTCAAGGCGATGAAATTCGATCAAAATTTGAAGAATTAGAACGCATTTCTGCCCACATGGAATCGCAGAAAAACAAACAGCAAGTTGTTCAAAACGAACAACAAAGCCAGCGTAAAGAATTAGAGGTTGAAAAAGGCAAACAAAACGAATTAATGAGTTTGGTTAAAAAAGATAGCAAAAAATTCAGTTCGCAAATTAAAACCAAACAGCAGGAAACCAAAAAGATCGACCAGCAGATTAAAGCAATTATTAAAAAGATCATTGAGGAAGAAAACCGCAAGCGTCGTGAAGAGGAAGCACGAAGAAAACGTGAAGAAGAAGCTCGAAACGCAAAATCGGGTACCAAAACAACATCAAAACCAACTGTTACCACAACAAGTGCTGCCGGTAAGTTTGATATGACGCCTGAAGAAAAAGCTTTGGCAACAAGTTTTAGCAATAACCGCGGACGTCTGCCTTGGCCGGTTGAAAAAGGATATATTTCATCGCGTTACGGAACGGTTAAACATCCAGAATACGATATTGAATACGAAAACCACGGAATTGAAATCAGTACCGAAAAAGGATCTACTGTTCGCAGTGTATTTGAGGGTGAAGTTTCACAGGTTCAGGTAATCGGAAATTCGCGCACGGTATTTATTCGTCACGGAGAATATATTTCGGTATATCAAAATCTGGCATCGGTAAGTGTATCAAAAGGACAAAAAGTATCAACCAAACAAAAAATCGGAACCGTTGGAACCAATTTTGAAGGTGTATCGGTTTTAAAATTCCTTATTACCAAAAACAGTGATTACAACAACCCGCAATCGTGGTTAAGCGCTAAATAATTATGGAAATGAAGAAACCTTTTAATTTAAAAAATTGGATTGATGAAAACAGAAGTTTATTAAAACCGCCTGTTGGAAACAAGAATATTTACACGGAATCGGGCGATTTTATTGTGATGGTTGTAGGCGGACCTAACGCCCGTAAAGATTATCATTACAACGAAACCGACGAGTTCTTTTTTCAGTTGGAAGGAAGTATTTCAGTCGCAGTTCAAACCGAAAATGGTAAAGAAGTAATGCAGTTGAATGCTGGCGATGTTTTTCTTTTACCGGCTAAAACACCGCATTCGCCAATTAGAACAGAAGGATCGGTTGGTTTGGTTGTTGAAATGAAACGCGCCAATGCTGATGCAAAAGACGGATTACTTTGGTTCTGCGAAAACTGCAACGAAAAACTGTACGAAGTTTATTTTCCGTTAGAAAATATCGAAACCGATTTTCTGCCTCATTTTAAACATTTCTATTCTTCGGAAGATTTGCGCACCTGCAAAAAATGCGGAACGGTTATGGAAGCAGACGAGCGCTTTATTGGTTAATCAACATATTTTCAGTATCTTACAAAAATATATAAAAACAAAATATTATCATAAAAAAGCAATGAAAACAATTTTATCGCAATTAGGCTTAAACAATACAAACTTGGGTTCATCAACAGGAACACAGTGGTTTGCAAATGGATCGGAAATTTCATCATACACACCGGTAAACGGTTCGTTAATCGGTACGGTTCAAACATCATCAAGCAGTGATTACGAAAAAGTAATGAGCACTGCCGAAAAGGCTTTTAAAGAATGGAGATTGGTGCCTGCACCAAAACGTGGCGAAATTGTACGTCAGGTTGGTGATGCATTACGCGAAAACAAAGATGCTTTAGGTAAATTGGTTTCGTACGAAATGGGTAAAAGCTTACAAGAAGGTTTAGGTGAAGTTCAGGAAATGATCGATATCTGTGACTTCGCAGTAGGTTTATCTCGTCAGTTATACGGTTTAACAATGCATTCAGAACGACCAATGCACCGCATGTATGAGCAGTATCATCCGCTTGGAATTGTAGGAATTATTTCTGCATTTAACTTTCCGGTTGCTGTTTGGGCTTGGAATGCTGCTTTGGCTTGGGTTTGTGGCGATGTTTGCGTTTGGAAACCAAGTTCTAAAACACCATTATGTGCTATTGCATGTCAGAATATCATTTCAAAAGTATTCGAAAAAAATAATGTGCCAGAAGGAGTTAGCTGTTTAGTTACAGGAAATGCTTCGGGCGATTTAATGAATAACGACAAACGCGTGCCGTTGGTTTCTTTTACAGGATCAACACGTATTGGTCGTCACGTATCAAAAACGGTTGCAGAACGTTTTGGTAAAACTATTTTAGAGTTGGGTGGAAACAACGCCATTATTGTATCAGAACATTCAGATTTAAACATGGTATTGGTTGGTGCCGTTTTCGGAGCAGTAGGAACTGCCGGTCAACGTTGTACATCAACCCGTCGTTTAATTGTTCATGAAAGTGTGTACGATAAAACAATCGAAACATTGAAAAATGCTTACGGACAGTTAAGAATTGGCGATCCTTTAGATGCTGCAAATCACGTAGGTCCGCTTATCGATACAAAAGCTGTTGAAGATTATTTAAAAGCAATTGAAAAAGCAAAAACCGAAGGCGGTAAAATAGTTGTTGATGGCGGTGTAGTTGAAGGTGCTGGTTACGAAAGCGGTTGTTACGTAAAACCATGTATAATTGAAGCTAAAAATGATTTCGAAATTGTTCAGGAAGAAACTTTTGCGCCAATTTTATATGTAATGAAATACAGCACAATTGAAGAAGCTATCGATATGCAGAACAATGTTCCACAAGGATTGTCTTCGGCAATTTTCACAAATAATTTACGCGAAGCAGAATTATTCTTGTCACAAGCAGGATCTGACTGTGGTATTGCAAACGTAAACATTGGTACATCGGGTGCAGAAATTGGTGGAGCTTTTGGTGGTGAAAAGGAAACAGGCGGCGGACGCGAATCTGGTTCTGATGCTTGGAAAGTGTATATGCGCCGTCAAACAAACACCATTAATTACGGTACCGAATTGCCATTGGCACAAGGAATTAACTTTAATTTATAAAATACAGCACATGAAAAATTTATTTATAGCTGCAACAATGTTGTTATCGGTACAGTTTGTATCGGCTCAATCGGCAGATTTTAAGAAAGATGTAGTAAATTACATTAAATTATCAGGTTCAGCAGCTCAAGTTACAGCAGTTTTAGAACCGATTATGGAGCAAATGCCAGAAGATAAACAGGCAGACTTCAAGAAAGAATTTGAAACAACCTTGCCAAGTTTATATGATAAAATGGCAGATGTTATGATGAAGTATTATACTCATGACGATATTAAGAAAATGATTGAATTTTATAACACACCAGTAGGAAAAAAAATTCAAGAAACAACTCCGAAAATAACTAAAGATCAAATGAAAGCTGGCCAAGAATGGGGAATGGAATTACAAGGGTTGTTAATGAAATACATGCAATAATTATAAAATCGAGGTTTAATAAACCTCGATTTTTTGTTGTAATAATGTTAATCAATAACATTAAAATGAAAAATAATTGTAATTTAGATGTCTATTTTAAATAAAAAATTATGAAAAAGTTTATTTACGGCGCAATCATGATCTTTGCAGTGCAAACAGGTTTCGCTCAAACACAAGATGCTAAAACGTTCGTTGATAATATGGGAATGAAAACCAATATTGATGGCGTAAAAGAACAAATTTTACCAATGATTGATACTGCTAAAGTTGCTGATTTCAATAAAGAATTTGATGCGTTAGTGAATGGTTTTGTAACAGATTTCTCAAAACTAATTGATGAAAGTTACAATGCTGCAGATTTAAAAGCAGTTAATAAAAAGTTTGCAGACACTAAAGAATTAGATGTAATTGAACCTAAAGATAAAACTACATTTGAGCAAAAAGCAGGTGCTTTAAGCAACGAAGTAAACATGACCATGCAAGGTTTGGTTATGAAATACGCAAGTGCAGAAGCATTACAGCAAGCACAAGAATAATCAAACATAAAAAAGATAAAAAGAGGCATTTACGCCTCTTTTTTTATGCGTATTTTTGAAAAAACATTATACAATGAATTGTCCTTGCTGTTCCAATAAATTATACGCAGAATGCTGTGAACCTTATCATACTAAAGAAAAATATGCACCAACTGCCGAAGCCTTGATGCGTTCGCGCTTTTCAGCCTTTGCCATTCCAAACGGCGACTATTTAATGAACACAACCTTACCGGCAAAACGTAAATTTCATACCAAAGAAGAACTTCAGGAATGGGGCGAAATCAATCAATGGATTAAACTGGAAATCGTTAATGTTCCAACCATAAATCAGGTAGAATTTAAAGCTTTTTATATCGATCAAGATCAAAACGAACAACTGCATCATGAATTATCGGTGTTTCAAAAAATGAATGATCGCTGGTATTATGTTTCGGGCGAATTTCTAAACGACAATTAATGTCTTAACTTCAATGTATATTTGATATGGGAAGAAGGAACGAAACCAACCGACTGGCACACAAGAAAAAGGTCGATCAGAAAAAGAATAAAGCAAACAATGCCGAGACACTTCGAAAGGAAAAATTAAAGCAGATCCAGCAACAATTTAACCAGCAAAACAACCAAGATTTACAACAAGAATAACATGAAAATTCTGCATACAGCCGATTGGCATTTAGGAAAACGTTTAGACGGTTTTTCACGATTTGAAGAACAGATTGATGTGATGAACGAAATCGTTGAAATTGCCGATCGCGAAAATGTAGATTTAATTTTCATTGCAGGCGATTTGTTCGATGCTTTTAATCCGGCGGTTGAAGCGGTTGATTTGTTCTACAAAACATTAAAACGACTTACAAATAATGCGCAACGACCTGTAATTGCCATTGCTGGGAATCATGATTCGCCCGATCGTATCAACGCACCCGATCCTTTGGCACGCGAATGCGGAATTATATTAATTGGCTATCCGAACGAAAAAGTCAATCTGTTTGAATTAGATCATTTTAAAATCGAGAAATCTACTGAAGGTTTCATCGAAATAAATATTAAAAACATCGCTTACCCAATTAGGATCATTCACACTGCCTATGCAAACGAAATTCGTTTAAAACAGTATTTTGGCGAGGAAAAAGAAGAGCAGTTAAATAGTGTTTTAAAAGAACAATGGACAAAAATTGCCGATGAATTTTGTGATACTAAAGGTATAAACCTATTGATTTCACATTTATATATGAACAAGCGTGGAGTATCACTTTTAGAAGAACCTGAAGGTGAAAAACCTATTAAAATCGGTACTGCAGATATGGTTTATTCCGATTGTATTCCGACGCAAATTCAATACACCGCACTTGGGCATTTACACGCGTTTAACAATATTGGCACCGCCGAAAAACCGGTTGTTTATTCGTCGTCGCCTTTGTGCTACAGCTTTAGCGAAGCCGGTCAAACCAAATATGTGTCCATCATCAACGCGCAACCAAATCAAGCTGTAAATTTTACGAAAATAAATCTTTGCAAAGGAAAAACGTTGGTTCGTAAGACTTTTCAAGTGGTTGATGATGCAGTAAACTGGTTGTTGGAAAATCCGGATACGTTGGTAGAATTAACTATGGAAACCGATACTTTTTTAACAACCGATGAACGAAAAGCGATATTTCAAGCACATTCGGGTATTGTACATTTAATTCCGAAAGTAAAAAGTAGTGATATTGATGCAATTTCCGCAAAAGAAATCAATTTGAATCAAGACATTAAGGATCTGTTTAAAGATTATTTTAAGTCGAAAAATGCCCAACAAGAACCAAACAATGAATTGATGGATTTGTTTAACGAAGTTTTAAATGAGTAATTTTTTTGTCATTCTGAATGCAGTGAAACGGAATGAAGAATCTTTAAATTATCCAAATGAAAACAATCGGGACGCACAATTACTACGTTTACATTCTTACAAATTTTCATAAAACTGTTTTATATACGGGAGTGACAAATGATTTAAAAGTGCGATTATATCATCACATCAATTCTGATCTGATAAATAATTCTTTTACTAAAAGATATAATTGCTTTTATTTAGTATTTTATGAAACCTATTCTGATATTAATCTTGCAATTAGTAGAGAAAAGCAAATTAAAGGTTGGAATAGAAATAAAAAGATTGAATTGATTTCAAATTTCAATCCAACATGGAAGTTTTTAAATGATGAAATTTATTAAGAAAATAAACAACAAAAGATTCCTCCTTCGTCGGAATGACAAAAAAACGTATTATATATAAAAAAATCAATTTATTGAACCAAAAGAAACTAATTTATGATCCCAATTAAACTCACAATAGAAGGTTTGTATTCTTATCAAAAAAGACAAACCATTGATTTTGAAAACCTGATAAATGCAGGTTTATTCGGTATTTTTGGTTCGGTTGGTTCGGGCAAATCCTCTATTTTAGAAGCCATTACTTTTGCGTTGTACGGCGAAACCGAACGATTAAATTCAAAGGACAAGCGCGCATACAACATGATGAATTTAAAATCGGATACGGCGTTTATTGCGTTCGATTTTTATAATTACGAAGACAAAATATTTCGTGCAACTCGTGAATTTAAACGAAATTCTAAACGTTTTGATGATATTAAAACGCCAACTGTTGTTTTTTACGAATGGATAAATAACGATTGGATTCCGTTGAATCACAGCAGTGCTGAAGAAATTGTAGGATTAAGTTATGATAATTTTAAACGTACCATCATTATTCCGCAAGGTCAATTCAAAGAATTTATTGAATTGGGTGCAAAAGATCGAACCCAGATGATGAAAGAAATTTTTAAACTGCATCGCTACGATTTGCAGGATAAAGTTTCAGTTTTGAACAGTAAAAATCTAACAGAATTAAATCAGTTAGAAGGAAAATTGTCGGGTTATGATGAAGTTTCCGAAGAAAATATTTCAATCTTAAATGAGAAACTTATTACTGAAACTACCATTCAAACGCAAAAACAAAGTGCATTCAAAACTATTAACGAAAAACTACAGCATTTAAAAAGTATAAAAACCGATTTTGAATCGTTACAAAATAAGAGAAATCAGTTTACAGAATTCAACCATCAAAAACCTGCAATTGATCAGAAAAAAACGGAGTTAGAAATTTACGAACGCGTTTACAAAATCTTTAATCAGTTGTTGGTTGACACTAATAAATATGAAGTTGAAGTTCAAGAAAAATCAGACCAATTAGCAAAAGACAAAGCACTTTTACAAAATTCAGAAGCTGAATTGCTTAAGATTGAAAATGCCATTAACGAAATAAAACCTTATGTTGATGATTTGCCAAACAAACGTTTACAGGAAAACGATTTAGATTTTATTGCAAAAATACTTCAGTTTACTATTGATGTTGTGGAGTTAAAAAATAGAACATTTAACGGCGAAATTAAAGTTCGTGAAATAGAACAAGTTGTTAATCAACTGCATCAAACCACAAAAGAAACCGAAATTGAAATAAATAATCTTGCAAAAAATCAAATTGAAACCACTGTTTTAATTAATGTTGGCGATTGGTTCAGCAAAAAACAGCATTTGGAGAAAGATTGGAATGTGCAAGAACAGAAAAATAATCAGTTAAAAAACGAAATTCAGGTTATTGAAAACGAATTAATCATTGATAACATTGAGATTTCGACTTTTGAAAATGATCTAAAAGTTTTAAACGATTCTTTGTTGCAACAAAAAAAGGAATTAACTTCAAAGCTACAATCGTTTCAAGTGCAGCAAGAATTGGCGCATTTTGCACATAATTTGCATAACGGCGAAGCCTGTCCTCTATGTGGATCTTTAGAACACCCTGAAATTTTAACGTTGAATGATGTAGCTTTGAATTTAATCGAAGTTGAAAACGAAATAAATTTAATCGAAGCAAAGCAGAATAATTATATTGATTTTGCTAATAAAATTCGACAAAAGATTCAGAAGCTCACAATGTTTCGAGATCAATTTTCAAAAGAAAATAATCATTTAGAAGATTTAAAAAATCAAATCATTCAACATGATGCTACTTTTAATTGGAGCGATTTTAATGCGGATGATTTTGAGGATTTTCAACAGAAGAAACACGCATCGTTTGATTTAACAAAACAAATCGACAGTAAAAATAAATTCATTTCAGAACAAAGATCACAATTAGAAAATCAGCAGGAAATATTAGTGAAATGTCGAAATAAATTAGCGGAATTGAAGTTAAATGAAGCCGAAAAGCAAGCGCACATCAATCAGAACTTAAGTAATTTAAAAGTTCTTGCCTATTCAGATTTTAATAATTTTTCTGTTGAAGAAATCGAACAAAAATTAAATGATTTAAAAGCATTCAATCAAAAAATTGAAACTGATTTTAGTCTTTATAATCAGCAATATAATCAGATAAATACTCAAATTCAGGTTCAAAAAGCATCGATTGTATCAACTGAAAAGCAATTGTTCGATCTGAATAAAAATCTTCAGGGACTAAACGATCTTTTCAACAAAAATCTGTTTGATCATAATATCGAAAACAAACAAAAAGTTGTTGAAATTCTGCATTTAAACTTGAATGTGGAAGCTGTTCGAAAAGAAATTGAAGATTTTACGGTTGCTTACAAAACGTTGAATAATGAAATTCATAATTTAGAAGTAAAGCTCAAAGACGAATTTTTCAATGAAACTGCTTATTATCAGTACGAGAAAGATTTTGAAACTGCAGAAATCGAAGTAAAAATCGCAACCGAAAACGTTACCAAAACCAATGCAGAAATTACTCGATTAACAAAAGCTTTTATCGAGAAAAAAGAATTATTGACAACATTGGATCAGCTTAAAAAGCGAGCAGAAAACCTGAAAACAATGAGCAATTTGCTTAAAGGTGCCGGTTTTGTTCAATATGTATCGTCGATTTATTTGAAGCAATTGTGCGAAAATGCGAATGTTCGTTTCCGAAAAATGACGCGAAACCAGTTGAGTTTGCAGGTTAACGAAGCAAACGATTTTGAAGTGATCGACTATTTAAACGAAGGCAGAACGCGCAGTGTGAAAACGCTTTCGGGCGGACAGTCGTTCCAAGTTTCTTTAAGTTTGGCGTTGGCGTTGGCAGAAAGTGTGCAGACAAACAGTGTTGCAAGCAAAAACTTTTTCTTTATCGATGAAGGTTTTGGAACGCAAGATGCCGAATCGGTTAATATTGTGTTTGAAACGCTGAACAACCTGCACAAAGAAAACCGTATTGTTGGAATTATTTCGCACGTTGAAGAACTAAAAGAGCGCATTCCCGTTGCTTTGCAGATCACTAAAACCGATGAAGACGGAAGTTTGATTAAAGTTGTTTAATTATTCCCACCAAGCAGCTTCTTCTGCATCAAGTGCTATTTTATCATTTTTTAAATAGGCATCGTTGTAGGTTTTCCAGCCTTTGTTGTTGTATTTCTCGTTGGGACTAAATTCGCCTGCGCCTAAATCAAAATCGGCAGGAACATCCGGCACACGGAAATCTGCCCATTTGCAAATTTTCGCTTCTTTTGTTTGGTAATCTGTCCAAAAACCTTGGTACACGTTGTTTATGTAACTGTCGCGGTATAAATCCAAATCGTTGTAATAAACCTTATTGTCCTCTTCTACAATTTGAAACATTGCCTGATAAGTTCCTTCAAAAACTCCGGAATGCTCGCGATCTGTAGGTTCTTTAAACTCATAAATACCCGAAATTATACCCTGATAAGTTGTAGGTAAACTTACCATTGTATCGTCTAATTCACGATCTTTAATCTGTTTAACGGTTTGCAGTTTAATGGTACCTGCAAAACTTTCAATATTGCTGCCAACTTTCGATTTTCCTTTTACATGATACAAATCCGGATTGGTTTGATCTTTTTCAACATCGGTTATTTTTACGTGAATGCGTTTGTAACTGCTGCCAATTGTTCCAAAAACATTGTTCATTTGCAAACCTAAAATCACAGTCGAAAAATCGTAACTGTTAAACTCTTTTAGCTCGTTTCCGGCAGAAATATATTCGGTTTCGGGTAAAATCTGCGTGAATCTGTTTTGCGCATTTACAGCAAACTGCCAAAGCATCACAAAACATAAAATATAATTTTTCATATCGATCTTTTATACAAATGTAAGCGGTTTTGTTGTTCTAAACATAACTTTTTAAAAACCATAAGTTTACAGCACAGCTGTATCTTCGGTAAAATTCTGTTTAATTATGAAGAGAAGCGTTGAAGTAGCGGTAATTTCAGATACACATTTGGGAACTTACGGTTGCAAAGCCAAAGAGTTGCTGAATTATTTACGATCGATCGATCCAAAAATACTAATCCTAAACGGTGATTTCATCGATATTTGGCAATTTAAGAAGAGTTATTTTCCCGAAAGTCATCTCGAAATCATCAAATACATTCTGAATCTGTCGCTAACAAATTGTCAGGTCATTTATCTTACGGGGAATCATGACGAGTTTCTACGGAAGTTTTCGCCTATGACTTTTGGAAAGATTCAACTGTTAGACAAGCATATTTTTGAATTAGACGGTAAGAAAGCCTGGATTTTTCATGGCGATGTTTTCGATTCTTCTGTTCAGCATTCTAAATGGATCGCGAAATTAGGTGGCATTGGGTATGATTATCTGATTCGTTTAAACAACCTTACGAACTGGATTTTAAGTAAAATGGGACGCGAGAAATATTCCTTCAGCAAAAAAATAAAGAATAATATTAAGAAAGCCGTGAAGTTTATTGGCGATTTTGAAGAAACCGCATCCGAACTGGCTATTGAAAATAAGTTTGATTACGTGATCTGCGGACACATTCATCAACCGCAAAAAAGAGAAGTTACTACTGCAAAAGGAAGTTGTTTGTATTTGAATTCCGGTGATTGGATCGAAAATTTAACGGCTTTGGAGTACAACAACGGTTTATGGGAAATTTACTATTACGAAAACGATTTGTTGATTGATTTAATGAATCAGATCGATCAAAAACCACAGCAAACTCCCGATCAATACAAAGAAATAGAAGTTTTTTTTAAATGAAAATTTTATATGCATTACAGGCAACCGGCAACGGACACATTGCGCGCGCCAACGTTTTAGTACCCAAATTAAAAGAACACGCCGAAGTTGATGTATTTATTTCGGGTCAGAATTCACAGTTGCCGTTTAAAGGAAACGCCGTGCAGAACAAAGGAATCTCGTTGTTCTATTCTAAAAAAGGCGGCTTGAATTACAAGAAAATCATTAAGAAAAATTCGTTTGTACAGTTTTTAAGATCGGTACAAAATGTTCCCATTCAGCAATACGATTTAATTATTAACGATTTTGAACCTGTTACGGCGTATGCTGCCAAATATCGAAACAAAAAAATCATCGGATTAAGCCATCAGGCAGCCGTTTTGCATGATAAAGCACCAAAACCGCAGAAAGATTTTCACTTAAGCAAGCTTATTTTAAAGAAGTACGCACCTATTCAAAACTCGTTCGGGTTTCATTTTACGAAATACGACGATACTATTTTTCATCCGATCATCCGTAATTCCATCAAAAATTTAAACTGCGAAAAAGAAGATTACATTCTGGTTTATCTTCCCAGTTTTCATAACGACGAGCTGTATAAAGTACTTTCGCAAATTAAAAATGTTGATTGGATCGTGTTTTCGCCTTTCAGCAAAACATCAAAAAAACAAGGAAACTGTACTTTTTTTCCTATCGATGAACAGTTGTTTACATCGTATCTTGCAACAACAAAAGGAGTTTTATGCGGTGCAGGTTTTGAGTTTCCTGCCGAAGTTTTACATCTTAAAAAAATGCTTTATGTGGTGCCAATTAAAGGTCAGTTTGAGCAATACTGCAATTATTTGGCATTGAAAGAGCTGGGTGTAACCGGAAGCGAAGATTTAAAAGTCGACAAATTAAAAAGCTGGTTATACAGCAACGATATTGTGGATATTTCGTTTAAAGATGAAACCGACCTTTTGATTGAAAAGGTTTTAAATATCTAATTTCTATATTTAAAGTAAATTGTCATTCTGAACGAAATAGAATGGAGTGAAGAACCTCAAGTAAAAAGAGATTCCTCCTATCGTCGGAATGACAACGCTGAATAATTACAGCTTGTTTTTCTTTAAATGCGGATAAATCTTAATATACAATTGTTCAACTTTTTCGCGAGCCCATGGTGTTTTGCGCAAAAAAGTAAGCGATGATTTTATGCTTGGATCTTTTGTAAAACAATTAATAGGAATTTCTTTGCCCATTGTTTCCCAGCCTTCAAAAAACTCTACCATTTCTTCGAGTATTTTTTGAAGCGTCATTCCGTGTAAAGGATTGTTGTTTGTCATAGATAGCGTAATAAATAAAGCTGCATTGAAAATTTTACTTGTCATTCCGACGAAGGAGGAATCTGTTCTTATAATTGAAAGATTCTTCACTTCATTCCATTTCGTTCAGAATGACAGGTCAAGATTTAATGCAGCCTTACTTTATAAATTAATGTGTTTCAGTACCGTCGATACCATGAGCGTGTCCGTGAGACAATTCTTCTTCGGTAGCCGGACGTGCAGCTATAACTTCTACATCAAAATTTAATGTTTTACCAGCCATTGGGTGGTTTAAATCGGCAACAACTGCATTGTCGTTTACTTCAACAACAACCGCACGAAACTGATTTCCCTGATCATCAGTCAACGGTAACATTGCACCAACTGGTGGCAAGCCCGATTCGCTGAACATATCTAAAGGCAATTGTGCCACAGCATTAGGATCGATTGTTCCGTAACCTTCTTCTGGCAAAATAGTGAACGATTTTTTATCGCCCGCTGTTAAACCGTTCATTTCGTCTTCAAATTTAGGAATCATCATACCTACTCCGTGTAAATATGTTAGGGGATTTTCTGTTGTAGTTTCTTCAACAAATACTTTTTCGCCGTTTGCTTCAATAGTATGAAGTTTGTAATTTACCGTAACTACGTGGTTGTTTTCTATTGTCATTTTTTTGCTTTTATGAGAATAATTTCTCGTTCACGCAAAGATATTTATGTAAAACACTAGTCTTTGCAATTCGTTTTTTAAGTTTAAGTTAAGTATCAAGAATTGTTCCGTTGCTTAAAAATCGGTTTTTGCAGATTGTTCTCTATTTATTAAGACTTATGTTGTATCTATTTGTCATAATCTTCTGTCTATTTGTCATAAGATTGCATTTATTGAACTTCATTTTCTATCTTTTGGGCTTCATCTTGCATTTCTCAGCATTCATCTTCTATTTCTCAGCGTTCATCTTCTATTCCTCAACGTTCATTTTGTGTTGCTCACTGTTACTTTCGTGTTGCTCAGCGTTCATCTTGATTCTTGTTACCTATAATTTAAATTAATACTTTTGAAGAATAACCAAATGATTCATATTTTAAAACTATGGCTTTAAAGAAAGTTAACAAAGTAGCTCTAAAAGATGCAGTAAATACTCAATTAGAAAAAGTAACTCAAGAACATGAGGTAGTAATCACTGGTGCGCGAGTAATTAAAGATGGTAGATTAGAGTTGGAATTCGCTCAATCAAGAAAACTACGACAGAGTAAATCATCTGTATTAGCTTTACTTAATAAAGTTGATGAGCTTTTTAATACTAACACTAGACAAGTTGTAAGAATTTGGCATAGGATTACATTAGATGGTGCAAGAGAAGCGTTTAACATTGATTTCCAGCCAATTCACGATGCTGCTCAAGGTATGAGTGATGATGAGCGTGTAATGGTAATGTGGAAAATTGAGAAATTCTTTGCAGAAGGAGAAGAATTCCAATTAAACATCAAAGTTCATGAAACAACTGATATTGAAAGATTACTAGAAAGTATGAGTGAGGATATTAAAAGTATTAATCAATATGCCGAATCTCATAAATTACAATCTCCTACAGGACCTAATGGTGAGTTAGAACCAATTGTAGATGCGGAAGGTAACTTTGTTTATCGTTGGCATGAATTGGATTATATCTTGCCAGATACAGATATTTCCGATGAATTAATTAGTGAGAAAATATCTTTAAGTGATTACAAACAAAAGTTCCTAAAAGAAAATAGTGAGAAAGTTTACATTACTCGTTCTAACTTAGAGCGAATTACTCGGAAAACTAAAACTGATATTGTATTAGAAGGTAAAATTCACGATAGACCCATTTATTTTTTTAGTGAATTTGAGATCAAAAACTTATTATCTTTAAAAATCTTTATTAATAACCCTCATTATTTCATTGATAATTACTACACAACAGTAAAAACAGAAGATAGTAAAAAGTACGTTTTTGAAGAAGGATCACCTGCATATCATAAAAGAAAAGATTGCGAAAGGTTAAATTCAAATTTTAGAAATTTTGAAATTCCACTTAAGATTAAAGAGCAAGGTGAAGAAAAGATAAATGAATTTAGAAAATGGTTTAAAGAGAATTTGGATCTTTTAGATGATCCGGTTGTATTTGTAATGAGATTAAGAAATAAATTTGATGTTAACACCAATCCAAAATCAGTTGAATATGAAAATAGAGGTATAAGTGAGTTTGATAATTTAAACTTATATTTTATACCAGCTGTAATTGATAAGCTAGTGTTTAAAGCAGCAGACTTTTATAATTCTTCAACTGAGAATGAACAAAACATTTTAAAAAAGTTTTCTAAGAGAACGTATTTGGCATTTTCAGAAAAAAAGATTGAAGACAATGACACAGGACTTTCAGATGCTGAATTAAAAACATTCTTAAAAGATTATGATTCTACTTTTAAAAAACCCATCAGAAATCTTATAATTAAAAAGTTTATTGGAGAAGCTAACGAAGACTTAAAATTTGATTCTACTTTATTAGATAAATTAGGTTTCAAACCTTGTAAAAATTGCTGTGATTAAATGTTTTTTTTAACAAAAGTGATTCAACATTTCTGTAAGTCCCTATTTTCAAACTAAAACTGATAACATTGTTCTGTTCTCAAGTTCGGATGAACTTTGCATATTTCACACTCTTATGAGATCCTGAAACAAGTTCAGGATGACAGGCTAAATATAAATTTACATCTGTGAATCTGTGTTGAAACAAAAAACCGATCAACTTCACTTCGACGGACTCAGTGACCGATGAACGATCTGTCAAGCTGAACTTGTTTAACTTCGTTCAGTCGCAAGCTCTAGTCAGCTTCGCATTCTACATTAAATATTTATGAGATTCCGGGTCAAGCCCGGAATGACAGTCTAAATGTATATTTATATCTGTGAATCTGTGGTGAAACAAAAAACAATTCATCTTTCACTACAACGGACTCAGTGATCGATGAACGATCTGTCAAGCTGAACTTGTTTAACTTCGTTCAGTCGCAAGCTCTAGTCAGCTTCGCATTCTATATTTAGATATTTGTGAGATTCCGGGTCAAGCCCGGAATGACAAGCAGTCGACAGTATTATCAAATCGGTGGGGAAATAAAAAAACCTACAAGGTCAAGCAGACCTTGCAGGTTCTAATATCTAAAATCTAGTATCTAACTTCTAACAGACTACAACGGAATGTTTCCGTGTTTGCGGTTTGGTGTTGCTACTTCTTTATTTTCGAGCATTTTAAATGCTTTGATTAATTTGCGGCGGGTATCTTGCGGGAAAATAACTTCATCGATAAAACCGCGTTGTGCAGCACGGTAAGGATTCGCAAATTTTTCGGCATATTCTGCTTCTTTTTCTGCTAATTTGGCTGCAGGATCTGCTGCTTCGGCAATTTCGCGTTTAAAGATAATTTCCGACGCTCCTTTTGCTCCCATTACTGCAATTTCTGCACCTGGCCAAGCAAAGTTCATATCGGCACCAATGTGTTTAGAGTTCATTACATCGTACGCACCACCATAGGCTTTACGTGTAATTACGGTAACTTTTGGTACAGTCGCTTCAGACAATGCGTATAGTAATTTTGCACCGTGAACAATGATTCCGTTCCATTCCTGATCGGTTCCTGGTAAAAATCCAGGTACATCAACCAACACTAATAACGGAATGTTGAACGCATCGCAAAAACGTACAAAACGAGCTGATTTTATTGAGGAATTCACATCTAAACATCCTGCCAAAAACATTGGGTTGTTTGCTACGATACCAACCGATTTTCCGCCAATACGTGCAAATCCTACAATAATATTTTCGGCATAGTTCTTATGAATTTCGTAAAACGAATCTTCGTCGATCACATTGTTGATTACATCGTGCATATCATAAGGCTTGTTGGCATTATCTGGCACAATATTGTTTAACTGATCGCGGATTTCATCGCCAAATTCAAAAGGTAAATCTTCTACAACTTCCTGATTGTTCTGCGGAATGTAGCTTAACAAGCGTTTTACATCTTCTAAACACTCAATATCGTTTGCAGATGTTGTATGTGCAACTCCTGATTTTGTTGAATGAGTTGATGCTCCACCCAATTCTTCTGCTGAAACCGTTTCATTGGTAACAGTTTTAACAACGTTTGGTCCGGTAACGAACATGTACGAAGATCCTTCAACCATCATGGTAAAATCGGTCATTGCCGGCGAATAAACTGCTCCACCTGCACATGGTCCCATAATTGCTGAAATCTGGGGAATAACGCCCGATGCCTGAACATTACGGAAGAAAATATCGGCATAACCACCTAACGAACGAACACCTTCTTGAATACGAGCTCCACCTGAATCATTCAATCCGATCATTGGCGCACCTACTTTCAACGCCATGTCCATTACTTTACAGATTTTTTCGGCATGTGTTTCAGATAAAGCTCCACCAAAAACCGTAAAATCCTGCGCAAAAGCATACACTAAACGTCCGTTTACTGTTCCGTAACCCGTAATAACACCATCACCTAAATAATGTTCTTTATCTAAACCGAAATCTTTGGTACGGTGTGTTACAAAAGCACCAATTTCTTCGAACGATCCTTCATCGAAAAAATATTCGATACGTTCACGAGCCGTTAATTTCTTTTTAGCATGTTGCGCTTCAATACGCTTTTCGCCACCGCCTAATTGGGCTTCGGCTAATTTTTTATTTAAAATATCGAATTTTGTATTCATATGTTTTGTTCTTTTTCTTACCCAGATGCTTTTGATGATGAGATTCCGAAACAAGTTCGGAATGACAGCTGGTGTCAAGCTGAACTTGATTCAGCTTCGCATCCTTTTATTCAGTGCATCTGTGGTATATAATTATAACTTCGTTGGTACGCGTAAAACTTTTTGATCAGCAAAATATTGTTTTAAAGCTACCAGTACAGCGACTTCTGCCTCTTTTGCCTGATTTTCTTTAATGATATCGGCACTGTAAAATTTCTTAACGAAATTGGTATCGAAATCTCCAGAAACAAACGCATCGTGCTTAAACACAAACGTACCAAAAGGCAATGTTGTGCTTACACCTTCAATCTTATAATCTTGAATTGCCTTTAGCATCAACTCAATTGCTTCGTTACGATCTTTACCATACGTGATTAATTTAGAAAGCATTGGATCGTAATAAATAGGCACATCCATACCTTGTTCAAAACCGTTATCAACACGTACGCCCTCGCCTTCCGGCAAAATGTAAGTCGATAAATTTCCAACCGATGGCAAGAAATCATTCAAAGGATCTTCGGCATACACACGTAATTCCAACGCATGACCTTTTATTTCTAAATCTTCTTGTTTAATTGGAAGAACCTCGCCACGAGCCACTCGGATCTGCATTTCTACCAAATCGATTCCTGTGATCAATTCCGTAACCGGATGTTCTACCTGCAAACGCGTATTCATTTCTAAAAAGTAGAAATTCTTGTTTTCATCCAATAAAAACTCAACCGTTCCTGCACCAACATAATCACACGATTTTGCCACTTTTACAGCTGCTTCGCCCATTGCCTGACGAATTTCGGGAGTTAAAACAGCAGAAGGAGCTTCCTCAACCACTTTTTGGTGACGACGCTGAACCGAACATTCACGTTCGAACAAATAAACTACATTTCCGTGTGTATCTGCCATTACCTGAATTTCGATATGACGCGGAGAACCTACATATTTTTCAATAAAAACAGATCCATCGCCAAAAGCTGAAGTTGCTTCGGAAATAGCGCGCTGCATTTGCGATTCAAAATCTTCTTCTTTCTCCACAACACGCATTCCTTTTCCACCACCACCGGCAGATGCTTTGATTAAGATAGGAAAGCCAACTTCTTTAGCTACTTGTTTCGCTTCATCGATATCGGTAATTGCGTGATCCAACCCAGGAACCATAGGAATATCGTAGGCTTTTACAGTATCTTTTGCTGCCAATTTATCGCCCATTACTTCAATGGCATGCGATTTTGGACCGATAAACGTAATTCCGTTTTTCTCTGCCATTTCGGCAAATTTTGAGTTTTCTGATAAAAATCCGTAACCCGGATGAATACCGTCAACACCTAATTCTTTACATACTTCGATGATTTTATCGCCTAAAAGATACGATTGGTTCGATGGTGCTTCGCCTATACAAACAGCCTCGTCGGCAAATTTTACGTGAGGCGACTGGCGATCGGCAACAGAATAAACAGCAACGGTTTTAATTCCCATTTTTTTTGCCGTTTTCATTACGCGCAGTGCAATTTCACCACGGTTTGCAACTAATATTTTTTTCATTATGATTTTCTACAAATTAAATGATTCAAAGATTGAATGATTAAAAAATTATCTATTCGTTCGACTTTTCTCTTTAATACAAGACTATATCTAATCTGTTGTCAAGCTGAACTTGATTAACTTCGTTCTGTTCGCAAGCTCGAGTCAGCTTCTCATCAATATATTCAAATAATCTTTTGGGATTCCGAAACAAGTTCGGAAAGACAACCTGTACGTTTAAAACAATCTCTTTATTCTTTCTTTTATGAATTTTTTATTCAAACTCAATTAATAACTGACCTTTTTCAACTGCCTGACCTTTTGTAACCGCAATAGATTTAATGATTCCGGCACGAGGCGAATCGAAACTGTTTTCCATTTTCATGGCTTCTAAAATCAATAGGTTATCGCCTTCGTTTACTTCTTGACCCACGGTAACGTTAATTTCTAAAATCAGTCCCGGCATTGGTGCTTTAATGGCGTTTACCACTTTGGCTTTACCAACTTCAAAGCCCATTTCTTTAATCAGCTGGTCTAAATGGTTGGCAATGCTCACCACGTATTCGTTGTTATTTACAACTACCGTATATGTTTTGTTGATAAAATCGGTGTTCACAACCTTGGCGTGGTACGAAGTATTGTTGTGTAACACATGAAAGTTTTCCTGATCTAAACTCACTGCATCGGCTGCAAGCATTTGCTCTTCTGTAACATCAAAGTTGTATTCTTTATTTACAGAAACTTTAAGTGTGTTGTTCATTTTATTTAATTGTTTCTAGGGGTAAAGTTATTTAAAAAATCGCAATTATTTTATTAAAACAGCGGTTTAATGTATTAATTAAATGCTTCTTACGATATTTGAAAAAAATAATGAAATGAATAAATATTCTGTAGTTTTTATGCCCGATTTGCAAACTATTGAAGCAGTTAAGCATATGAAATTGTTGTTGGCAGAAAAAATTGGTTGGTTTAACAGTAAAAATTCGCTTGCACATTTTACTATTTTTGAGTTTTTTGAAGAGGTTGCCAACGAAGAAATATTTTGCAACCAATTACAACGCATAGCATCTGAAATAAAGTCATTTGTTGTGCATTGCAATTCGTTTGATTACTTTACAACGTTTGATACCTTTGCGTTTTACATAAAACCTAACGAAAATTGTTTTAATAACATGCAGTTTTTAATGAAACAAATTTTGAAAGAAGTTAGCACAGTTAAAAAAGATAAACCTACAACAACTCCCCATTTAAGTATAGGAAGAGGTTTAAAGGAAAATCAGTTAGAAATTGCCCAACAATTGTTTACCAACATTAATTTAGAATTTGCTGTAACAAACCTAACTTTAAGAAAATTCGACGAAAGCCTGAAGCAGTTCACTCTTTATAAAGAATTTCCGTTACTTGGAAAGCCTAAAGAAATACAGGGAAGTTTGTTTTAGATTTTACTATTTTTGCCGAAACATTACTTATGAAAAAAATTATTACCGATTTTTTTTCTTTTATCAGGAAACCAAAAGACTTTCAATACTCTGGAAACGACAAAAATTATAAATGGAAGGTGTTTTTTACGCTTTTTGGTTTAAAACTACTTTTTTTAGTAATTTATATTCCATTAGCAAATCTTATTGACCAAAATTTCAACTATGAACACAATTTTGATGAAAAGAACTTCACGTTAATTCAAACTATCATATCCATTGTTATTGCAGCCCCTATAATTGAAGAAATAGTATTTAGATTTGGTTTAAGAAGGCAAGGTTTTTTAAAAAGAATATTTTCTGAAAAAAGATGGGTAAGATACTTTCCTTTTTTAATCTATAGTTCTTCTATTACTTTTGGATTTGTTCATTTAGGAAATTATTCCAATTTCAATTTTGTTTTCCTTTTTGTTGCTCCTATAATGCTTTTAAGCAATCTTTTTGGAGGATTTATTTTGGCATTCATACGTGTTCGTTTTACTATAGTTTTTAGCATCTTATTTCATGCTTTTTGGAACTCATTTGTCCTTTTTGTAATAGATGGCTCTTATTACTTTATCAATGAAGATAGAATTGAAATTAAAAATACAACTTATGATTTAACTATTCAACCTAAACAATTCTTACCCTTAAAACCTTCCGTTGTCTATTATAATGCCAATATTGATACAATTTATAATTTAACTACACACAATAGAAGCATTGGTGAAATTATAAACATTATTTCACCATTAGATACTAATTATTTTAAAACATCAACTTTAGTACAATTTCAGTTTAAATCTGAAAAAGGTATTTCCAAAGATTCTTTACTTCATATTCTGGAAACAGAAGGATATATAGAAAAGAAAGCGAAAACTAATTAGTTTTCGCTTTTGTTTTTTAAATAATGATTCAACAAAAAGGCTGTTGAACAATCATGTTTTTTTATCTCGTTTGCCTGTAGTTCGGTTTTAATGTTGTTTGCCAAAACCTTTCCGTACTCCACTCCAAATTGGTCAAAACTGTAAATGTTCCAAATATAGCCTTGCACAAACGTTTTATGTTCGTACAATGCCAGTAAACTTCCTAAAGATTCAGGTGTTAACTTATCAATCAAAATAGTGTTCGATGGTCGGTTACCCTTAAATTCTTTATAAACGGCATTTTTATCGGTATCGTCATCGGTATGGTAATTTCCTTCTTTACCATTCATCAATGCTTCGGTTTGTGCAAAAAAGTTCGCCATTAACAAATCATGCAAATCGCTTGAGTAAAAAGGTTTAATGAAACCAATAAAATCGGTCGGAATAATCTTTGTTCCCTGATGAAACAACTGAAAAAACGCGTGTTGCGAGTTCGTTCCAACTTCGCCCCAAACAATGGTTCCGGTTTCGTAATTCACCGGACTTCCGTTTCTATCAACACTTTTTCCGTTACTTTCCATAATTACCTGCTGCAAATAAGCCGGCAACATTTTTAATTTATCAACATACGGAACAACTGCTTCGGTTTCAAAACAAAAAAAGTTGTTGTACCAGATAGAAAGCAACGCCAAAATAACCGGAATATTTTCTTTAAAAGGTGTGTTCGCAAAATGCTGATCCATTTGGTTGGCGCCGTTTAACAATTTTGTAAAATTATCAAAACCAACAGCCAACGCGGTGCTTAAACCAACCGCACTCCATAACGAATAACGCCCACCAACGTAATCCCACATTGGAAAAATATTTTGTGCTTCAATGCCATACTTTACCGCTTCGGGAATGTTTGATGAAACTGCCACAATATGATCTTGCGTTTTTAAACCGTTCTGTAACAGCCAGTTTTTAAAAATATCAGCATTACTAATTGTTTCCAGCGTTGTAAACGATTTTGAAACCATTACAACCAACGTGGTTTCAGCCTGTAATTTGCTTTTTAAACATTCAATAGTATCATTGTCGATGTTTGATATGTAATGAACATTTAAATGATTTTTATAATCAGCCAGCGCTTCGGTAACCAGTTTCGGACCTAAATCTGATCCGCCGATTCCAATATTAATTACATCTGTAAACGCTTTTCCGGTTGATCCTTTAAAATCGCCCGAAATAACGCTATCTGTAAATTTTTCAATTTGCTTTAAAGCCGTAGCAACTTCTTCGGTTTGTTTTTCTGATTCTTTTCTTAAATCGGAATGAAGTACTTTTCTGTCTTCGGTTTCATTGATGGTTTCTCCGTTTAAAAGCGCATTGATTCCTGCTTTCAAATCAACCTCTTCTGCCAGTTGAACCAGCAGATCAATCGTTTCTTTAGTTATTCTGTTTTTGGAAAAATCGACTAAAAAATCGTTCCAAATAATATTAAAATCATTAACACGCGTTGGGTTTTCGTTAAAAAGTTCCTGCATCTTTACAAACTGAACTTCGTAAAAATGTTCACGTAACTTTTGCCACGCCTGTGTTTCGGTAGGATTATTCTTTGGTAATGACATTAATTTTCAAATTTTTCTTGAAGTTTGTCTTCTATAGCTTTTTTTACTGGTTTTATCTGGGTTAGATAAGTAGCAATATCTTTATTATCCATAGCCAGCGATGTGGGTAATTTTTGTTTTAAAGGATCTACCTGAACGCCGTTTTTCCAGAATCGGTAGCAAACATGCGGACCTGTAGCCAAACCGGTACTGCCCACTTTACCAATTACCTGACCTTGGGTTACACTTTGCCCGCGGCGAACCAATATTTTAGACATGTGCAAATACTGGGTTATGTACATGCTGTTGTGCTTAACTTTTACGTAATTACCGTTACCCGATGTTCTGCCGGTTTCTACAACAACACCCGATGCGGTTGTCATAATAGGCGTTCCGTGCGGTGCAGCGTAATCGGTTCCGTTATGTGCTTTAAAGCGTTTTTGAACAGGATGAAATCTATTTTTAGAAAACTTTGATGTAATGGTAAAATATTTTAAAGGCGATTTTAAAAACATGGTACGCATTTGCTTACCGGTTTCATCAAAAAACTGTGCTTCTTTTTCACCTTCTTGTTTGTAAGGGAAACCATAAACATCTTTACCATTGTAACTGAAATAAGCTCCTAAAATTTCTTCGGTTCCTACATAAATAGAATCGTTAATAAACTTTTCTTTTACTGAAAGTGCAAATTTATCGCCACTTTTAAATTTAAAGAAATCGACAGTCCATGCGAAACGTTTTGCCAAACCTGTAGCCAAACCTGGATCTAATCCTTCTTTTTGGATCGATGCCGATAAAGACCCGTCAATTTCGCCGGCTATTGTTTTAACTTTGTACGATACAGGATAATCTACGGTATACGCATGAATAGAATCACGAAAATCGATCACCTGAAAACCCATTTTATCGGGTTCGTAAATTAAAATTTCTAATTTAGGAATGGTTTCTTTCGATTTTAACAACGTAAACGTTTTACCTGCTTTGATCTTTCGAACATCGAACGAGTCTTTTACTTTACCAACAATATCATGAATTTCGGTAGCATCGTAATTATGGCGTGCCAAAATCAAACTCAAATTATCTCCGCGCTCAACGGTATCACGCTCTACATGATATTCGTTCAAAGAAAAACCATAGGCAAATTCCGGTTTTACTTCTTCTTTGTCTTTCACCGCTACTTCGGCAAACTCAAGTTCTGACTCCTTTTTATTGCACGCAAAAAGTACCGAAAAAACTGTTAGAGATAATATGAGCTGGAAAAACTTCATTACAAAGCGTCTTTTCCCCAGTTTGCTAATTCTTCTTCGCTCCACAATTCCGGGAAGAAAATTCTGCGTTGGTATTGTGGTAACATGTATTTTTTCCAATCGCTGCCGCCTGTCGCTTCTTGCGGACCTGCTTCGCTTTCTATGTATTTTTTTGCCGCTTTAAAATGACCCATAACCCATGTAATGTTCACGGTTTTATCGTAATGACGCATTGCCGCACGCAATTCTTCGTTCTGTTGATCTTCTATTGGAAGCTGTTTAAACTTTTGCCAAAGGTTTGATGTATTGTATTTCTGCATAAAATCGATGAATTTTTTTTTGTATTTCTTTTCGAATTCATTAATTAAATACGATTTTTTTCCTGTTTTGTAATCTTTACCCGCAGCTTGCCAATACATGTGTTCAAAAGCATTTTCGTACGGCGTATTTCTGTCGATGGTTTCGCGGTAACGAGCATCGATCAAATTAATTAAATCGGTTGAAGCAAATTCAATCAAACGATATTGTGCACTTTGAAATCCGCTGGCTGGTGTTAAGGTGTTACGGAATTTCAGGTATTGTTCTGTTTCCATTCCGTCGCCCATAATGGTGAACGATGTGGTTAACATATCAAAATAACGAGAAATTCTTCCTAAACGTTCGGTAAAAAATGGTGTTGTTAAATTTTCTGCGAAGCAAACCTGTTCCATTTCCCACAAGATCATTTTAAACAACAATTCGTTTACCTGATGATACATGATAAAAACCATTTCATCTGGCAAGGTTGATCGTTGGATCTGTAAATTTAGCAATGCATCGGTTTGTATGTAATCCCAATAAGTAATTGGTTTTTGCCATAACATTCCTTCTAAATGCGTGTCTAATTTTTGATCTATTTTAGTGAATTTATCCTGTAAGGCTTCTATTTTTTGTTTGCGTTCGTTTGAGATTTCCATTATTTTACGACTTTCAAAGTAGTTTTTAAATTTTTATATTGAATTAACTCTGCCTTTAAAGAACCAACCAGTAAACTTGCCTGAATTTTCAACGGAACCTTGTTCTCATCGTTTGAAACCCAAAGAGTTAAACTTTCTTCTTCTTTAAAAACACGCCCCGACATTACATACGGACGGAACTTCATAGTGTTAACCGTACCAAATTTAGTTTTAATTTTCTCATAACCCATAAATTTTAGTTTAAATTTAAAGATTTCGTCATCAAAAAACATATCAATCTGTATGGTTTCACCCACCTTAATATTGTCTAACTTTTCGTGATTACGCAAATGGTAAAACGACGAAATAACATCTTGAATTTTTGAATTTACGTTGTATGTTTTTTCGGTTTTTGCCTTGTAATCTTTCAATAAAACGGTGTTGGTTTTGTAGTTTATAAAACCTTCTTGATTTTTGGTGTATCCGCCCTCGTTAATTTTTCTTACAAAACGGTAAGGTTGCCCGGTTGTTTTATCGAAATAACTTTGATAATCATCTTTTACCTTAAAAAAAGATTTTGATAAACCGGTAGTATGCCCATCGCCTTTTGCATGAAACACACTTTTGCCGTTATACGTTGTTTCTTTCAACTCTAACGTAGCAATTCCCGCATTTATAAAGCCGTAAGAAACCTGAAATTTAAAATATTCACCTGATTTAAAAGCCGATGACTGCCCATAACCAAGCATCGTTATAAAGAAAACCACAAAGGTTAAAAATGTATTTTTCATATTCTTCAATTTTTAGGAAAGATACAAAACAATATTTATTCCAAAGTTATTAAAAAACAAAAAAACCCAGTTGTTACCAACTGAGTTTTTATGCTATTAACCAACCAAAAAACTATAAATTATGAAAAATTTATTACAATTACCAAGGCTTTTAAACACCCTGATTTTGTGAGTGCAAAGGTAGGTTTTTAATTTATATGCAAAAACACTATTTTGTATTTAACACAATTTTAACTAACTGTGCTTAAAAAGCAGATTATTAAAGTGTTCCGCGTTTTTCTTGCTCTCTTTCAATCGATTCAAATAACGCTTTAAAGTTACCCGCACCAAATCCACGAGCGCCCATACGCTGAATTACTTCAAAGAATAATGTTGGGCGATCTTCTACCGGTTTCGTGAAAATCTGTAACAAATATCCTTCTTCATCGGCATCAATCATGATTCCTAATTTTTGTAATTCATTGATATCTTCTTTGAATTTATCCATGTGATCTTTTAAACGCTCTGGAATAGCATCGTAATATTCTTGTGGAGGAATAGATAAAAATTCTACACCACGTGCTTTCATTTCAGAGACCGTTTTAATGATATCGTCAGTAGCAACTGCAATATGCTGTACACCCGGACCTTCGTAGAAATCTAAATACTCTTCAATTTGTGAACGTTTTTTACCTTCAGCCGGCTCGTTGATAGGGAATTTGATTCTTCCGTTTCCGTTTGCCATAACTTTAGACATTAACGCAGAGTATTCAGTTGTGATTTGTTTATCATCAAAAGATAAGAAGTTTACGAAACCTAAAATATCTTCGAACCATTTTACCCAAACGTTCATTTCGTTCCAACCAACGTTACCTACCATGTGGTCAATAAATTTTAAACCAACCGGAGCCGGGTTGTAATCGCTTTCCCACTTAACATATCCAGGTAAAAACAAACCGTTGTAGTTTCTGCGCTCTGTAAACATGAAAACCGTTTCACCGTAAGCATAAATTCCTGCTTGGATAATTTCACCGTTCTCGTCAGACGTTACTTTTGGTTCCATATACGAAATAGCACCACGCTTTGTAGTTTCTTCGTAAGCCGAAACAGCATCTTCAACCCATAAAGCAACAACTTTTACACCGTCACCATGTTTTTTAACGTGCTCACCGATTGCAGAATCAGAATTTAAAGCTGTTGTAAGAATAATGCGTATTTTATCTTGTTTGATAACGTACGATGCCCTGTCGCGAACGCCAGTTTCTAATCCTGAATAAGCTTCAGACTGAAAACCGAATGCCGTTTTGTAGAAGTGAGCCGCTTGTTTTGCATTTCCTACATAAAACTCAACATAATCTGTACCTAAAATTGGTAAGAAATCTTGTGCTCCTTCAAATATTTTTTCTAATCCGTACTCAACAGATTTTAATTCGTTTGACATAATATTAAAATTATATTTTGTTACTATTGTTGTTATTTTATTCTTGATTTAAAGAATCTTGGTAATTGTAAACGGTATCTTCTTCTACTTGCTGATCCCATTCATATTCATCGTTATCGTATGAAATAGTATCGGTTTTACTTTTATTTAATTCTTCTCTGATCGATGAAAACATGAAAGTTCCATACACAATAAGGTATCCAAGAAAAATAAATGTTATTATGCCGTTTAAAACAAGGGCAATAATATTTAAAACCTTTGCCGTACTAACATTCTGTCTGCTGTTTGGTAAATACGCATTTGGATTTAACTGATATTCACGCAAACTTTTGTTAGCACTTATTAATCCGATGATCGAAAGAATAAGTCCTATAATAGAGAAACCACAGCAACCTAAAACAATTGCCATACATAAGGCAACTATTCCTAAAATTAATGATGTTGGATCGGCAGGTAATTTACGTTGATACATTTACTATTTTATTAATCTAACCAAGATTGGTAATATTGTTCATCGGCTATTTTCATAGCTTCTTCGGTAACCATTAACGGCTTAAAGGTATCAACCATTACGGCTAATTCCTGCGTGTCAACTTTACCTATGCTTCGCTCCATTGCACCAGGGTGCGGTCCGTGTGGAATTCCGGCTGGGTGTAACGAAATATGTCCGGCTTCGATATCGTTACGGCTCATAAAATCACCATCTACATAATAAAGTACTTCATCAGAATCGATATTACTGTGATTGTAAGGTGCCGGAACAGATTCCGGATGATAATCGTACAAACGCGGAACGAACGAACACACTACAAATGCATCAGATTCAAAAGTTTGATGCACCGGTGGCGGCTGATGTATACGACCTGTAATTGGTTCGAAATCGTGGATTGAAAATGCATACGGAAAATTGTATCCATCATAACCAACAACATCAAACGGGTGTGAAGCATAAACCATATCAAAAATTTCGTCTTGCTTGCGTACTTTAATTAAAAACTCACCTTTTTCATCGTAGGTTTCCAATTCTTCTGGTCGGCGGATATCACGTTCGCAAAACGGCGAATGCTCTAACAACTGACCAAACCAGTTACGGTAACGTTTTGGCGTATAAATTGGTCGGCGCGATTCTACAATAAACAAACGGTTATCGTCTGTATCAAAATCAATTTTATAAATAATTCCACGCGGAATCAATAAATAATCTCCGTATTTAAAATCCAGATTTCCTAAAATGGTGCGTAATTTACCTGTACCTCTGTGAATGAAAATCAATTCGTCGGCATCGGTATTTTTATAAAAATAATCCTGTGTTTTATCTGAAGGCGCTGCCAAAACTATCGTTAAATCGCTGTTTGTTAAAACGGCTTTACGGCTTTCTAAATAATCGGGCGTTTTTGGCACCTGAAAACCGCGTAAACGGTAAGACTGTATGTTGTTTGCACGCGCAATTTTCGGAGCAACACTGTACGAACCTTTAATTTCTTTTACCTGTGTTGGGCGTTGCTCGTGGTACATGTTTGATGACATACCATCGAAACCAACCGTACCAAACAACTGCTCGTAATAAAAATCGCCGTTTGGCTTACGAAACTGTATATGGCGCTTATGTGGAATTTTTCCTAATTTATGATATAAAGGCATATTTTGTTAGTTTTTAATTAATAATAAAAGCATAGCACAGCCTTCTTCATTCGGGATTCCGTTTAATGAAGTATTTAAGTTTTGATAATAATCCTTGCCATGTTTCCATACCTAACAAATATAAAAACTATTTTTTTGTGATTATTAATTTTAACCAAAAATAAAAAGATTATTGATTGAGGCTCAAAAAGAATCTAAAAATCAATATATTATTTGGCATTAATATTGATTAAAAATTGTTAAAAAACAACTCTCTATGAAGTACCTTCTACTCTTTATTTTTTCATCATTTCTTTTAACTGCTCAAAATCATTCCGGATTTGATGCGGAATATCAGGTTAAAAAAGGCTATGCTGTTGTTTTAAAAAATAAAAAATACGGCATAATAAATAGAAACAAAAAAATTGTTACACCCATTATTTACGATAGGATTGATGTACATTTATTAAAAGAGTTTAATTATTCGGTAGCTTGTAAAGACAACAAATGTGGCATTATAAACATAAGAGGTGAAATAATAGCACCTTTAATATACGATTATATACATGGCACGTATTGGAATTTTAAGAACGGTTATGCGGTTGTAACAAATGGTACAGACAAAAGGAAAGACGGCATGATCAATATGAAAGGGGAAGTTATTTTACCTGTTATTTACGACGCTGTTGGTCAGTATTTAAGAGACGGCTATACCCTTATTCAGCAAGACAAAAAACAAGGTATTGTAAATAAAAAAGGGCATATAACCGTACCACTTGGTACTTATGATTGGATTAATGAACAAACAGAAAACAAAGGTTTAATATCTGTTTATAAAGACAAGAAAAAAGGAACTATTCGTCTTGATGGTAAGGTTATTCATGAACCTATATATAACAACATAGATACGGATTTTGAAACCAATTTTGCTGTTATATCAAAAGACGAGAAATACGGTATTATCAATAAAAAAAGAAAAATAATTACGCCTCTTATTTATGATTATATCTATGAAGAGTTTGAAAACGGCTATGCCGTTGTACTAGAATATGATGATAACAAAAATAATAAATATGGCATCATTAATACCAAAAACCGACTTGTTGCACCAGTTGTTTATGATGAAATTGATATTATAGATTTAGAAGAAAGAAACCGACAATTGGCAGTGGTAAAAAAAGATGAAAAATACGGGTTGTTAAACCCAGCAACAGGAAAAATTATTGCACCTGTAGATTATCTTGAGATATGGACAATTTATATGGATGAATACGGAATTGTAAAGCTTTTATCTGCTCCGGAAGCTGGAAGAGAGCCGGAATATTATAAAAAACACAGAGAGGATTATCAAAGTTCAAGACCCAACCAATTCTCAATGATGCTGGGATTACTCTCGTGGACACCAGCTTTCAGCATTATAAAAATTAATGGTAAACAGATTATTCCGCCAAGATATAGTGAAATATTTTTTAGCGAGCCTGAATTACGAAAAAATGGATATTTCGTGGTTGAAGATAAAGAAACCAAAAAAGAAGGCGTTATTAATATCAAAGGAAATGTGATACTTCCGGCAATTTATGATGAATTATCTGTAAACGAAGAAGATGATAATGATAGAATTGAGTCAATTAAAGTAAAAAAAGACAATAAGCACGGAATGTTCAACAAAAAAGGAAAAGTTTTATTACCTGTTGAATATAACACTATCGACGGTTATTTTTATGAAACCTATAAAGTTAAGAAGAACGAACTTTATGGTCTTGTTGATACAAAAGGAACAATTTTAATACCTGTCATTTATGATGATATAGACAGATATCAATCTGGTGGTGGTTTTATAAAAGTTAAGAAAAACGGACTCTACGGAGCATATTTCGCAAAAGAAGGTAAAAAAACAACCATTAAAAAAATTCTTTCTACAGAATATGACGAAATAAGTAACCTTTACCACGAAAATAATCAGGTTGAATTAATTAAAATCAAGAAAGACGGATTGTACGGTGTCTATAACCGAGAAGGAAATTTGGTAGTTTCTGTTTTGTATGATAATATAAAATCATACAACAACGGAGTGTTTTTTGTAGAACAAAATAAACAATTCGGTTTATTAAAACTAAATGGAGAAATGCTGTTGCCTTTTCAATCCAATGCTCAAATCAGATATAATTATCAATCAAAAAAATGGGAACTATTAGAAAATGACGTTTGGCGGAATATTGAAGAACAGATTAACTAAAACCAAAATCCTAAACTAAACCAAGTATAATGGATCTTTACTTCGGGTGAATACGATTGTTTAATTTCTAGTGGACCAACAATGGTTTGAAAGCCATAGCCTATTGCATATCCCGAATTAATCGGCAGTTCTAACCAGTCGTTGTACTGAAACATGGCATCTTTTAAATACATATAATTTGCCGTGAAATTTAAGTGATGCTTTTTGTAAAAGCGGTAATCAACGCGTAAAAGTGCTTTAAGATAGGTGTTTGAATTAAGACTTAAAAAGTCGTAACCGTAAAAAGGTTTTATGTTCCATATTGATTGAAAACCGTATCCACCCAGAAAATAATTCATGTTGGTAGACGGGGTACTACCAATTGTTAAACCAACATCGGCTTTTGTTTCGATTGATACTCGATCGAAAAATGTTTTTACCATTCCCAATTCTCCCGTGACCTGTGTAAAAGGCTCAAAGTTTTCGTTATAGTCTGATGAAAAAATAGTGTGCTTAACTTCGGCATTAAAATTAACTCCGCGGGTTGGAAAATACTTGTTGTCATAAGTATCTAACACAACATTAAAATACGGACTTATGTAGTGGCTGTTGTCTAACCAGCTTTTATCTAAATTTAGGTTTGCAATATCAACAATCTGATATTTGTGTTCCAATCCCATACCAATTACAAACTTGTCGTTGTAATAATTCTGCAGATACAAACGGTTTGTTAGATCGTTCCAGTCGGTATTAAAAATATCGAACCCCAAAAATTCCGGTGGAATAACGCCTGTTTCGTAAGGTTTTGCGTTGTATTTGAATTTATTGAAACGACTTTGCGCGCCGAAACTCCAACGGAAACCGTTATCTACCAAATAATTAAAATTGTATCGAATGTTATCGCCAAAAATAAAATCGAGCGATGCCAAATCATTCTTAAAAAGTAATTTTTTCTGTGTTACGTTTACCAATGCCGCACTTTTATAAAGATTATCGAAATGCAGACCGAACTTTAAAAATCGGTTTACGGTGTTCTCCTTCAAATTCAAAACTAAATTATCGCCTTCTACATCGGATTTTTCAAAATGATACGAAATTCCGCTAAAGTTCTGGGTTGCGTTTAAATTTGTGATGCCATTTTCCAACCTTTTAAACGATACACATTCGTCTTTAAAATAGCCCAATTTACCAAAAACATAATCTTTGTTGTAGTTTTTTAGCTTGTTCATGCTAACCGAATGCACATGAATATCATCGGTAAAAAGATAATCTGGCAAGTTTGGTTTTTTGTAATTACTGCTGATTTTTTGTAGTTGCGGTATTTTTTCTTTGGCAGCTGTAATTCCTTTTTGAATGATCTCGCTTCCTTTATCAAAAGTTACTACGGAAAAAGTAGAAATATCGGGTTTTATGTAGATATCGGTTTTCTTTTTCTTCTCTTCCATGCCACCGTACATGCCGTAATTGGCAATCTGCATTAAAATATCTAAAGCTCCTTTTAAGTTTTCGCGATCTTTTTTACCGTCTTGCACATCAACACCAATAATGATGTCGATGCCTTTATCGCGAAGTTCCTGAATGGGATAATTATTAACTACACCGCCATCAATCAGCAAACGGTCACCAATTTCAACAGGCGTGTAAAGCGACGGAAATGCGCCACTTGCCAAAATACTCTGTGGCAGATTTCCTTTTTCCAACACAACGGCTTCGCCCGAAACTACATCGGTTGCAATGCAAAGAAACGGAATGGGAAGTTTAGAAAAATCTTGCTCGTAACGCACATGCGCCAACAGTTTGTTTAGCAGATTGTAATTGTACATGCCTTTGGAAAGCGATACGGGACTACCAATTTTGAAATCATCAAACGGAAGCTGTAATGCATAAATTTCATCGTTTCGCTTTTCATAAAACGATTTTGAATTTCGAGGGATATAGTCCTGCAAAAGGGCATCGGCATCAACCGATTTAAAGATAGAATCTAATTGTGAAGCATTGTAACCCGACGCGTACAAACCGCCAATGATCGCACCCATGCTGGTACCACCGATATAATCGATTTTTACGCCCTGCTCTTCCAACACCTTTAAAACACCAATATGCGCCAAACCTTTTGCACCGCCACCACTTAATACCAAACCAACTTTAGGACGTTGATTTTCTTGTGCAAAAGCAGAAAAGCATGCTGTAATAAGAAAAAAGCATCCAAGGAAAAGTTTCATCATGGCTGTTTTGGTTTTTGGTGTTCATCAAATTTAAATAAAAAATTGAAACAAGCGTATTACCAAATGCTAAAGTATGGTATAAAAAAAGCTTCCTTTGAGGGAAGTTCTTTTGTATAGATTAATTATATTCTTTAAGATATAAATTCTTCTACATACTCTATTAATGTCCAAATATTATCAGTTCTTTTTAAATAGAAATATCCACTGCTTCCACACAAACTACCACATACATACCTTGCATATACTATTGCATTTTCACCATCTATTGATATTAAAGGGAATGAAATGTAAGCAGTAGGCGTATTCGACCAGTTTTTAATATAATCTCTTTTTAAAAAAGGTTTTACTCTTTTATTATTGGTGTTATTAAGAAGTGTAGAATTTGTCCAATATTTAAAATCAATATCTTTAAGTTTAATTATTGCAGAATCCGAATGGTCGAATTCTATACTTCCAGAAAAGGCAAGAAACAAATCATTTAACAAACTGCGATTATCGAATCTGTAGTAAACAATGTTTTTTTCATTTTTATTGAATTTGTCAACTACCAACTTAATGATTTCTACTTGATTATTAACATCCGTTGATTGCGCATAAATGCAACTGCTAAAGATTAACATTATTAGTAATAGAAGATTTTTTTTCATAAAAACAAAATCAATATTAATTTCTCTGAATAATCATAATCAACAGTGTAAGTAAAAATGAGACCGTAAACGCAATTACATTTCTATTACTAATCTCTGTTTTAAATTTCTTGAGTATAAAACGTAAAATCATTCCACCTACAAAAGTAAAAACCAAGATTCGAACAACAACAAAAATAGAATTGGTAAAATTTATAATCTCCGAAATTCCTTTTTGTCCTTCTGCATAACAGTGGTTATTGAATAGAACAATCGATAGTACTGAAACTATTAAAACCCTTTTGTTAATCATTAATTTCTCTGAATAATCGGAATACCGAAATAGAACTCCAATATTCTGGTGCGGAACAAATAATCGTATTTTGTACGCAATAAATCAGATTGTGTGTTTACCAAAAGCGTTTGCGACTGGTTATAATCAAACGCCGTTGCCATTCCGTTTTCGTAACGTTCTTTGGTATAGCGAAAAGCTTCTTCGCGCGCTTTCAACATTTCTTCGGTTGCCAGATACGTTTCCATTGCACCTTTCGCGTCTGAATAGGCTGTGTAAATATTTCGTTCCAAATCTAATTCGGTTTGTTCAAACGTCAACTTGTTTTTTTCTAAATTCACCCTGCTGCGTGCAATATTGTTTTTAGCTGCAAATCCGTTGAAAATAGGAATGTTTAACTGCACACCAAAACTGTGACCTTTGTATAAATCGAACTGATCAAAAAACGGTTGCGGATTAATTTCTCCGCCTCTTCCGTCCGGAATTTTAGCGTACGAAACACGCGAGCTGAAACTGTAAAACCCGGTTAACGACGGTAAAACCGCAGCTTTTGCAATATCCACGTCTTTCTCGGCAATTTTTACATTGTTTTCTGCAATCTTAAGTTCGGTACGTTCAAAACGAGCTTTTTGAAAGATTGATTCCGGCGTTTCCAACAAAATCGTCGTTGGTTCAAATTCATATTCCACATCGGCGATATCAAAATCCTTGAAATCTTCCATTTGAAGCAGTTGCGCCAAACTCATTTTTGATACAATTAAAGCGTATTCTGCCTGAATAATTCGTTGTTTATCGGTTGCTAAAGTAGCTTTCATATCAAACAAATCGCCACTTGGAATCATACCGGCATCAACTAAAGCTTCGGATCTTACCAACTGTAAGCTATCGGTTTGAAACTGCTGTTTTTGAACCTTTTGATTTTCTTTGTTAAACAAAATCTGCAAATACGCATTTACTACGTTCAAGGCTACATCTTCTTCAATTTTTAAATGTTGATACTGCGAAGAAATCAATGCCAGTTTTGATTTTCTAAAGCGGTTTTGATTTTGCAATCCTTTAAAAATATCAACTGCAGACGACGCACCCATTGAGGTAAACTGCGTGGTTTGATTTTCCAGGATACCTGTTGTAATGTTGGTATTTAAACCCACATTCCACGAATGCGATGCGGTTGCGTTTAGGTTTGGAAGGAAATTTCCAAAAGCATCTTTTATATCGATTTCTGCCAGTTTGTTGTCTAATTCGATCTGCTTGACAGACACGTTGTTTTCAATGGCATGCGCCACGCATTCTTCTAACGTCCATTTTTTTTGAGCAAACGAATTGACAGTAAAAAGCAGACTGATTATTAGCAGTGTTTTAATGTTTTTCATTTAGCTACTTTTTAATTTGATTCCAAACTTTAATCTTGTCGTTTTTGGTAATTCCTTTTTTAATTTCCACGTAAATACCGTCGCTAACACCTAATTCAACATTTCTGCGTTCGAATTTCTGCGGGCTAACCTCAACTTCTACAAACGATTTCTTTGTTTTTTCGTCATACTGAATCAAACCTTCTTTCACTGCCAGAACATTATCGGCTTTTGAAAGGATGATCGATGCATTTGCACTTAAACCAGAGCGAATAAACGTAGAATCTTTATTTACCAGCGTACCTTTAATCGGGAACTGCATAGCTCCGTTTTCGTTCACACCTTTTGGTGCGATATAATCTAAAACAGCGTTGAATTTCTTGTTTTCAATGGCACCTACGGTAATTTCTAACGGAAGTCCCAATTTAATTTTTCCTACTTCAGATTCGTCTAATTTTCCTTCAAAGATCATGTTACCAACATCAGCCAAGCTTGCAATGGTAGTTCCTTCGTTAAAATTATTTGCCTCGATTACCTGATTTCCTTTTTTAACTGGAATATCCAAAACCATGCCCGAAACAGTAGAACGAATAAGGGTTTGCGCGATATTGCTCATTCCGCTGGTTGTCCCGGTTCTGATAATTTCGGCACTTTGAACCATGGCACTATAAGTTTGCTGTGCTTGTTTGTAAGCAGTTTCGGCAGTATCGAAATCGTTTGCAGAAATTACACCTTTATTGAACAATGTTCTTTGACGTTCGAATACTTTTCGCTGGTTTTCCAAATCGATTTTTGCCGTGCTAATTTGATTATTAGCAGAGTTTAAGCTTGATACGTTCGGTACTACTTTAATCTTTGCAAGCAAATCGCCCGATTTTACGTAATCGCCGGCTTCTACATAAACTTCATCGATAATTCCTGAAATATTCGGTTTAATTAATACTTCTTCTTTCGGGTTGATGTTTCCTGTAGCTACGGTGCTTTTAGAGATCGATCTAACTTCGGCTTTTTCGGTTTCATAAACCACCGGTGGCTGTGCATTTTTCTGATACAACCAAAATAATGCGCCTGCAAAAGCTATTGCTAAAAAGACTAAAATTGAAATGGTACAACCTTTTTTCATATATATTTTTGTTTGTTTATTCGTTGATTTGTTTAATTGTTGATCTGTTTATTAGAACATTTTCTATGCTCTTTATCTTGATTCTATTCCGTTCTTAATGCGTCAATAGGTTTTACTCTAATGGCTGTAATAGCCGGGATTAATCCTGCTAAAAGTCCGGCAACTACCAATATTAACAAGGCAATTACAACCACGCCTAAATGTACGCTTGGGTTTACAATAGGTATCTGTTCGCCGTTTGGTGCGTTCTCTAAACCTAAATTAATTAGTGCCAGTACAAGCGATGCAAAAATGATTCCTGCCATACCAGCAATCAGCGATAATACTACCGATTCGGTTAAAATTTGTTTTATGATTACAGCCGGCGTTGCACCTAAAGCTCTGCGGATTCCTATTTCTTGGGTTCGCTCTTTAACAATGATCAACATAATGTTTACGATGCCTATAATTCCCGATCCCAAAATGAAAATTCCTACGATATAAGAAACTGTTGTTAAGATCGAAAACAAACCGTTGATTTTTTTAAATTCCTGATACAGATCAAAATGTCCAATGGCTCTATCGTCTGTAGGATCTACTGTATGTCGGTCTTTCAACAACTTAAAAACATCTTCTTTTAAATCGGTAATAGGCTTATCATCTTCTGCGGTAATCGTCATCCAACCCACAATATCGCCATAATTAAACGCCTGCTGAAAGGTTGTAAAAGGTATAAAAAGCTGTTTCTGACTTTCTTCGGCATCGCCACCCATATTCGAAATACTTTTATAAACGCCGACTACCAAAAAGTTAACGCCTTGTACTTTAATGTACGATCCCAAAGCTTCTTCACCTGGAGCATACAGTTCCCTGATTACACCTTCGCCAATTACGGTCACTTTGCGGTTGTTTGCAATGTCGCCGTAATTAATAAATCGACCTTTAAGAATGTTCATGGGTTGTTGCAGGATAAATTCGGGATAATCGCCATACACATTGTAAGCACCCGTTTTTGTTCCGCGCACCACATTGTTGCTTCCCCTAAAACCACCCAACTGATTTCGTGGCGATACATACAGTAAACCGTCAATATCTCTTTTTAAAGCTTCCACATCAGGGTTCTTAAAGTTGAAACTTCTACCCTGTGGCAAACCTTTAAACGGTTTCGATGTTGGCTGTGTCCACATAAACATGGTGTTAGTAGATAAACCGCCCATTTGCCGTTTGATACCGTTTTGCAGACCCTGACTTGCAGAAAGAAGAATTACCAGGATAAAAATTCCCCAGAAAACTCCGAATGCAGTGATCAGCGTTCTGAACGGATTGGCAGAAAGCGCCTCTATAATTTCATTCCATTTATCTCTGCTAAACATACTATTCTCCTCTTAATGCTACAATTGGTCTAATTTTCGCGGCACGGTATGCAGGAACAAATCCAGCAAAAGCCCCAGCAACAATCAATATAATCAGTGTGGTAATTGCCACGTTAAAATCTACTTCAGGTCGGGTAAAGAAATCGGCTTCTACGTGCGGAGCAACAACTTCCCAAACAACCAAACCAAAGATCAATCCAGAAAAACCGGCAATAACGGTTATAAAAACAGCTTCCTGCAAAATCATGGTAATAATTGAAAAAGGCGAAGCGCCCAATGCTTTTCGTATCCCGATTTCTTTGGTTCGTTCTTTAACAATAATCAACATAATGTTTCCTACACCTACAACACCAGCAATAATGGTACATATTCCCACAAACCAGAAAAACGCTTTTACGCCGCCGGTTATAATGTAGATGTTTTTTGCCTGTTCTAAAGAGTTATTGATGAAAATTCCGCCATCATCGTCAGGTGCAACAGTATGTCTTGCTTTTAAAAATGTTTCCAGTTTTTTTGTAAATTCATTCGATTCTGCTACTGCGGTGTCAAAATCACTGCTGGTACGCATGGTAAATGACATACTGCGGATACTGTCGCCGGCACTGTACGCTTTTTGAGCGGTTGATATTGGAATAAAAACGCGACTTTCTTCACGTTCGCCACCCGGATCGGTATAAACACCAACCACTTTGTAGATCATTCCCGAAACATTTAATTCCTGACCCAAAGGTTCTTCGCCGTTTTTAAACAGATCCGTTGCTACTTTTTGACCAATAATTACATTTTTTTCGTAGTTTGAATTATCGGAATGATTAATGTATCGACCTTTAACAATGGAAGCATTTTCTATGAACTGATAATCAGGATGAACACCTTCTACCCGATACGTTCCTGTTTCTTTTTTATAAACGATGTTTCCGCTCCAAACCGAAAAAATCGCCGATTTGTATTCAATATAGTCTTTAAACAAGGTACTTGCCAGATCGTAATCGGCATTGCGAAGCTGTACTTCACGCCCAACGCCCAAACCTTTGTATTCTGTTTTGGTTACTCCGGGCCAAACCGAAATCTGGTTTGCCGCATCTTTTTCAAACTGACTCTGAATTCCGTTCTGAATCCCGTTTCCGGCACCCAGAAGTATCACCAGAATAAAGATTCCCGAAGCAACAGAAACGCCGGTTAAAGCGGTGCGGAGCTTGTTTTTATAAAGCCCTTCGAATATTTCCTGCCAACGTTCGATGCTAAACATATTGCGATGCTCTTATCTGGTTTACCAATTTATCTGATTCTATTTGTCCGTCTTTTAAAAACACAATACGCTTGGTCATTTCGGCAATATCGGGTTCGTGCGTAACAACCAATACGGTTTTACCTTCGTCGTTAATCTGCTGGATCAAATCCATAACTTCGTACGATGTCTTTGTATCTAAAGCTCCCGTAGGTTCATCTGCAAGCAAAACTTTAGGATCCGATGCCAACGCACGCGCAATTGCCACACGCTGTTTTTGTCCGCCCGAAAGCTCGTTAGGTAAATGTTTTGCCCAATTTGCCAACCCAACTTTTTCAAGATAATGCATAGATCGCTCCATACGTTCTTTACGTGCCATACCTTGGTAATACAACGGCAGTGCTACATTATCTAACGCGGTTTTATAATTGATAAGGTTGAAAGACTGAAATACAAAACCCAGAAATTTGTTACGATATTGCGATGCAATGGTTTCGTTCAGGTTTTTAATGGGAACATTATCTAACGTGTACGAACCTTGATCGGCTTCGTCTAAAATTCCGATAATATTTAGAAGAGTAGATTTTCCGGAACCAGAACTTCCCATAATGGAAACAAATTCGCCTTCTTTAACATTGAAATTAATTCCTTTGAGAACATGCAGTGCATTTTTTCCCATTTGATATGATTTGTGAAGGTCTTTTATTTCGATCATTATCTTGAGTTTTTGAAGTGATACAAGTGTTGTTTAACAAGTAAGTATCGCTTTTTACAGAAATGTTACAAGAAAATTGAAAAAATTATAAGGTACTTTTGTATTTTTAACCTACTAAATTATTTAAGATGGAAAGCTGGTTTGAAGAAATTGTATTAGAAACAGAACGTATAAAACTTGTTCCTTTATGCCTTGATTATAAAGAAGATTTACTAAACGCAGCGAAAGACGGAGATTTAGGAAAACTTTGGTTTACTTCTGTGCCAACTGTTGATACGATTGACGATTATATGGATAAAGCAATTAACGATTTTAAACTTAATAAAGGATTGGCTTTTGCAGTAATTGATAAAAAGTCAGATAAAATTATTGGTACATCACGCTATACAAATGCTACACCAGAATACAAACGTCTTGAAATTGGTTATACCTGGTATGCCAAAAGCTATCAAAAATCATTTGTAAATACCGAATGTAAATTGTTACTATTAACTTATGCTTTTGAAGTTTTGGAAACAATAGCTGTAGAATTAAGAACAAACTGGTATAATTTTGAATCGAGAAAAGCTATTGCAAAACTTGGCGCAAAGCAAGACGGCGTTTTAAGAAATCATCAAATCAATCCCGATGGTTCTTTTAGGGATACCGTTGTTTTTTCGATAATTAACAGCGAGTGGAAAGCCTGTAAACGTTCATTATTATTTAAATTAGATCAATACGATACTATCTAATACTATCTTTATTTTCCTGATTCTTTAAAATAAGTCAAAACCTTTTCTGCTTTTGATTTACCAACCAATTTCACGATTTCTTCTTCGGGAGATTCGCCCAAACGTTTTATGGATTTAAACTGAATCATTAATTTTTCCATGGTTTTTGGTCCGATACCCGGAATGGTTGTCAAACCGCTATCAATTGCATTTTTACTGCGTTGATTTCTATGGAACGTGATTCCAAAACGGTGTGCTTCGTTTCGTAAATGCTGAATAATTTTCAAGGTTTCAGACTTTTTATCCAAATAAAGCGGAATGCTGTCGCCGGGATAAAACAGTTCTTCCAATCGTTTTGCAATACCAATAATGGCAATTTTTCCGCGCAAGCCTAAAATATCCAGACTTTTTAACGCCGCACCCAACTGACCTTTACCTCCATCGATAATAATTAAATCGGGTAACGGTTCGCCTTCGTCTAACAAACGGCGGTAACGTCGAAACACCACTTCTTCCATCGACGCGAAATCATCGGGACCTATTACGGTTTTAATATTAAAATGTCGGTAATCTTTTTTGCTTGGCTTTCCATCTTTAAAAACTACACAAGCTGCAACGGGATTTGTTCCTTGAATGTTCGAGTTGTCAAAACACTCAATATGGCGCGGTTCTTTATTTAAACGCAGATCGGTTTTCATTTGTGCCATAACTCGGTTGGTATGTCTGTCCGGATCTACAATTTTTATCTGTTTTAACTGATCTAATCTGTAATAACGTGCGTTACGTTCAGATAATTCCAACAACTGTTTTTTATCGCCTAATTTTGGAACGGTTACCGATATTTTCTCGCCCAAATCAACTTCAAACGGAACAATAACTTCTTTTGTCAACAGCTTAAAACGCTCGCGGATTTCAACAATTCCCAAAACCAGCAATTCATCATCGGTTTCATTCAAACGTTTTTTTAATTCCAATGTATGCGATCTGATAACGGCACCGTGGGCAATCTGCAGGAAATTTATGTACGCCATTGTTTCGTCTGAAACAATAGAAAAAACATCCACATTTGTAATCTTTGGATTTACAATGGTAGATTTTGCCTGATAATTTTCTAAAATCTGCATTTTTTCTTTAACAGCCTGCGCTTCTTCAAACTTCATTTCGCTGGCATATTGCAACATCAATTGTTTAAATTCTTTCAGGTTTTCCTTAAAATTTCCTTTTAAAAGCTGACGGATATGTTGAATTTTACGCAGATATTCTTCTTCGGTTTCATGAGCTTCGCAGGGTCCCAAACAATTCCCGATATGATATTCCAAACAAACCTTATACTTTTCGTTTTTTATGTTCTGAACGCTTAAATCGTAATTGCAATTTCGCAAAGGATACAGTTCCCGAATTAAATCTAACAACGTATGCAAAGTTCTGCCACTGGTGTACGGACCAAAATATTCAGATCCATCTTTAATAAAATTTCGGGTAGAAAAAACTCTTGGAAAACGCTCATTTTTAATGCAAATCCACGGATACGTTTTATCATCGCGCAATAAAATGTTGTAACGCGGCTGCAGGTTTTTAATCAAGTTGTTTTCCAGCAACAGCGCATCGGTCTCGGTTTTAACCACAATGTGCTTTATCGTCACAATTTTTCGAACCAAAACATTCAGCCGCGCATTGTCGTGCGTTTTGTTAAAGTACGATGCTACCCGTTTTTTTAGATTCTTTGCCTTGCCCACATACAGCAACTTCTGGTCTTTATCAAAATACTGATAAACACCGGGTAATTGTGGTAAAGTTTGCAATTGTAAAGAAATATCGGAATTTGTTGTCATAGCGGCATTGGGTTGCACAACAAATTTACATTAAGTTTTTTTATAGGATATGTATAGCTAATAAAAATTGATATTTTTTGCTATATTTTCTTATTTTAGTAAGAATTACAACCTTCATTCTTATCTAAAAAGTCAAAGGAACTGAGGAAGTATAAAGTTGTTGAATAATTGAAGCAAAGACAAAAAATGTATGAAAAAAGAAATTTTAAGCAACGAATTCTGTCCTGAAAATTGGGATGACATGGCTAAAGTTAAAAATGGTAGATTTTGTTCAAAATGCAAAATAAACTTAACAGATTTATCTGAATTTACAATTGAAGAAATTGCAAAAAAACACTATGGACAAGGTAAATGTGTGGCGTTAACAAATGACCAAATTGATTTTATAGTAAATTATAAAAGAATTAAATCAATTGCTATTGCTTCATGTTTATTTATTGGCACTACTTTTTTGAATGTAAGTTATGGACAATCTAAAATAAAAAATGTTGACTATTGCTTAGTTAAAGGGAAACTTACTGGAACTGAAGATGAAAAATTAACCGACCGTCCAATCTATATTTATTTAAAAAATACTGATTCAATTTATGAGACCCGAACAAATGAAAATGGGGAGTTCTCTATTAATCTACCAAAAAATTCAGAAATTGAGCACAGTAATGTTCCCAAACTTATCTCAAAACAAACTAAAAATAAAAAGCGAATTATTGTTAGAAATGTAAAGTTGAAACCAGTAAGGACAAGTCCTGGCTTTTTTTAATAAAAAATGGAATAAGTCAACCGTTATTTATATAATTTAAAGAAATTATTAAGCACAAAACATTCTATAATCGAGACTACTGCAAATTAAAAAAGCGCAATAATAAATACAATATTTGTAATTGTTAAAGGTTAAAAGAGTATCTTTAAGATATGATTTTCATAAAATTTAATAAATGCACTTTACTACACGTAATTTTGAAATTTTAGGCAAATCGGTTATACCGGGCGAAACAAAAACTATTGAATTAAAAATTGCAACACTACATACAATGACGGAATTAAAGGTTCCGATTATTGTTTCACGATCTGTTTACGACGGACCAACCGTGTTACTAACAGCTGGTTTGCATGGCGATGAACTAACGGGAATTGAAATTTTACGGCAGGTAATTCGTCAAGGAATTAATTACCCAAAATGTGGTACCATAATTTGTGTGCCATTGGTTAATGTGTTTGGTTTTGTGAATCAATCGCGGGATTTTCCTGATGGTAGAGATTTAAACCGAGTTTTTCCAGGATCGCAATCGGGTTCTTTGGCAAGCCGTTTTGCTTACCGAATTATGCAGGATATTATTCCGGTGGTTGATTATGTGATCGATTTTCATGCCGGTGGTCGTGGCCGATTTAATGTGCCACAGATTCGTATCGAACCAAATAACGAAGAATTAGATGCGCTGGCAGAGGCTTTTTCTACACATTTTATTCTGTATTCAAAAAATATCGAAGGATCTTTCCGTGCAGCTTGCGATAAGTTAGGTAAAAAATATTTGTTGTTTGAAGCCGGCAAAGCGTTAGATATTAACAACGATGTTATTGAAGAAGGCATTCAGGGAACGATTCGTTTTTTGGACAAACTGCAAATGCTTAATAACAATTTTGCTGTAAAAGAACCTAGCCAAACAATGGTTTGTATTGAAAATTCTACTTGGGTTCGTGCACAATATTCCGGCTTACTTCATAATTTTGTACGTCCCGGCGCTTTAGTGAAAGCTGGCATGGAATTGGGCAAAATCACCGATCCGTATGGTTTGGTAGAAGAGCCCATTTTAGCACCTAACGATGGGTATATAATTTGTAAAAACCAAGCTGCTATTGTTTTTCAGGGTGATGCTGTTTATCATATTTCAACCAAATTAAAAAATGACCAAGAAAGAATTACGCAAGAAATATAAAGAACTACGTAACGATTTAAGTTTTGATGCGATTGAAGATTTAAGTCTGCAAATTGCCAATCAAGCCTTGAAACTGCCTATCTGGAATTTCGAAAATTATCATATTTTTTTGTCGATACACGAACATAAGGAAGTTCAGACCGATTATCTGTTGCATATTTTAAACGGAAAAGATAAAAACGTAATTGTTTCCAAAGCCGATTTTGAAACCCGAACAATGAATCACGTTTTACTGACCGATAATGTGACTATTAAAAAGAACGAATGGAACATTCCTGAACCACAAAACGGATTTTCGGTTACAGATAACCAAATCGATGTTGTTTTTGTGCCGCTGCTGGCTTATGATGTTTTTGGAAACAGAGTAGGTTACGGTAAAGGTTTTTACGATTTGTTTCTATCGAAATGCAAACCTGATGTCGTAAAAATTGGATTATCTTTTTTCGATCCTGAAAAACTAATTGAAGATGTGTTTTTAGAAGATGTTCGGCTTGATTATTGTATTACACCTGATACAATAGTTAAATTTTAGTTTTATGAAAAAGTTATTATTTAGTAGAACAGCTCGCTACGCAACCATATTTTTATTGTTGCTGGCATTTTCGGCAACTTTTACCAGTTGCGTTGTAAGACCGCCACATCATAGCGAACGTAGAAAACTTCCACCAGGGCACGAGAAAAAATTACGTGGCGACCGATCGGCAAAACGATATGCGCCCGGACAACAGAAAAAGAAACATCACAAAGAACATAAACAACGAAAAGGAAACAAACGCGGTAGGTAACTACCGTTTTTTTTGTAAAAATTTTCAACAACAAACAGCTTCTTTGGCAAAAACCCAAATTATATTTTACCTTTACAAAAAATAAACGTACACATGAATTACATTACAGAAATACTTATTTTATTGTTCTTGGCAATTACTTTTTTACAATCGGGTTACGATAAAATGGCAGATTGGAAAGGAAACGTTGGTTGGTTAAAATCGCATTTTGCAAATACCTTTTTAGGAGATAAAGTTCCTTTTTCGTTAGGAATTATCTTGATTCTAGAAATAATTTCGGGAATTTTAGCATTGGCTGGAATCTGGTTTTTATTTAACGACTGTAAAGAAATTGCTTTATACTCGGGAATTGTTTCTTGCGTTACTTTGCTGTTCTTATTACTGGGTCAACGTATTGCAAAAGATTACGATGGTGCCAGAACCATTGTAATTTACTTTATACCGGCAATATTTTTAGTTTTTCTATTAAAATAATATTTTTGGCACACTAATTGATTAACCGATATAAGTTATGAAAAGGAAAATTTATTTTTGGTTAGTTTAGTTGTAAAAAGTCCCGCAAACGCGGGACTTTTTAGTTTTTATAATTTGGCATCCAAATTATTCCGTCTAAAGTAATGCTATAAACCAAACGCATTATTAACAAGGTAAGGACACCTAATAAAAATCCGTAGAGATAAATCTTTTTAAGCGCTAACACATTTATCCATTTAATAAAAAAATAAAGTGTACATAATACGGTAACAACTATAGAAATTAAAACACCCATTTCATAAATTACACCAAATAGTACAAAATCCCACAGTATCGGAATTTTTGCCAACACCCAGAATATAAAACATAAAATAGTTGCAGTTGCAACTATTTTATCCCAATCGTTCAATCGATTGTAAATTTTCATATCTAAAGAAACTTCTTAATTTCTACTCATTAACAAACGTAATACATACCAAAACAACAACATTAACGATGAAAACAAAGACAAAGCTGCTGCAATGTATTGGTTGGTTCCAAAGTTGTTTTTAATTTGGTGTGTGTTGTATAAGATTGATCCCGATGCCAAAACGATCATTCCGACAGAAAACCATAAGCCTAAATCGAAATTAAATAACATACCGGCAACGATTGCGCCTATTGCTACGAAAAATCCGATGGCTAAAATACTACGTAAAAAAGAAAAATCTGCTTTTGTACTAAATACCACAAAGGTTAATCCTAAAAACAAACTACCTGTAATAATTACTGCCTGTGTTAACAATGCTGCTCCTTCGGTGTAAACTATAGCAATGTAAAGTATCGGTACAAAAATAATTGCTTGTGCAACAATGTAAAGAAAATATCCTAAATACTGTTTTGCCAAGCTGGTATCGTTATAAGCCATTTTTTGTGCGATATACGAAACGCCCATAAATCCGCCTAACAAAACTAACCACAAATAACCTTGTGTTAGACTTAACATGAAATCTACCAATGGTTGAATACGCAAGAAAATAGTTTCTAAAATTACAAAGGCTACCAAACCTAACGCCAAATTAAGGTAGGTTTTTTTATAAAACGTAGCTTGTTCTTGTTTGGTTGCCTGTGCGGCTAACTGAAATGCTTCCATAAAATTTATTTTAGTTTAATATTTTAAAGATAAAAAAAAGATTTCTGTTTGAGCAGAAATCCTATTTAAAAACTTTTTTGTTGAATACAATTAATAGTCCTACACCTACTGAAATGGCTACATCGGCAACATTAAAAATAGCGTTGAAAAACGTAAAGTGCTTGCCACCCCAAACAGGCAACCAATCTGGCAGATAACCTTTCCAGATAGGAAAATAAAACATATCTACCACTTTACCGTGAAACCAGCTTCCGTAAGGCTGATCGCTGAATAGTGTTGCAATTTGGTTGTGGCTGTCGTTAAAAATTATTCCGTAAAAAACAGAATCGATAATATTACCTACTGCACCTGCCAAAATCAAGGCAATGGCAACAATTAATATATTTGAACCTCTTTTTTTTACAGAATCATTTAACCAGTACAAAATTCCACCAACTGCAATAATTCTGAATGAAGTTAACAACAGTTTACCGTAATCGCCCGGAAGTTCAACTCCCCAAGCCATTCCGTCGTTTTCTATAAAACGAATTTGAAACCAGTCAAAACCAAATACTTTTACAAAATCATCAATTGCAAAATTGGTTTTGATATATATCTTTGAAATTTGATCGATAAGAATAACTACAATCGCTAAAAATAAAGCCTTGTTAAACGACATAATATGCAAAAATTTTGCACAAATGTAAGTTATTTAAAACAAAAAACGCTCTTAATTAAGAGCGTTTTATAAATTAACGTTGCTGTAATTTGGCTTCCATGCTCATTGTAGCATGCGGAACCAATTTAAGACGTTCTTTTTCGATTAATTTACCTGTTACACGGCAAATTCCGTAGGTTTTGTTTTCAATTCGCACCAAAGCATTTTTCAAATCGCGTAAAAACTTTTCCTGGCGTGTTGCCAATTGCGAGTTTGCTTCTTTAGAAAGAGTTTCACTGCCTTCTTCAAACGCTTTAAATGTAGGCGATGTATCATCGGTACCATTATTTAAATCGTTCATATAAGCGCTTTTAATCAAATCTAAATCTGCCTGTGCTTTCTCTATCTTTTTTAAGATGATTTCCTTAAATTCTGCTAAATCTGCGTCTGCGTATCTAACTTGTACATTTTCCTTTTCCATAACTAAACAATTTATTTTGAAACACTAATTTTGGTTACTAAATCGTCAAACTCAATTTCTGTACCATTTTCTAAACTATCAACAAATTCAAGCGTTTCCGTAAGGGTTTCTGCTTTAATATAATCAATGTTTGCTGCAACGGCATCTTGGATAACCGAGTTTTGCTGTATTTTAATTTTTACTTTATCAGTTACTTCAAACCCTGAATCTTTACGTATATTCTGGATTCTGTTCACCAGTTCGCGTGCAATTCCTTCTTTCTTTAATTCGTCGGTTAACGTAATATCCAAAGCAACCGTAATTCCGTTTGCGTTTGCTACCAACCAGCCTTCGATATCTTGCGATGAAACCTCAACGTCTTCATTTGTTAATTTAACCAGATTTCCTGATATTTCCAAAGATATTTCGCTGTTTTTTTCGATCTCGCTGATCTGTTCCTGCGTGAAATTTTGAATAGCTTTTGCTACATTTCCCATTTCTTTTCCGAAACGCGGACCTAATGCCTTGAAATTCGGTTTGATCTGTTTTACCAGAATTCCCGAAGCATCGTTTAACAACTCAATTTCTTTCACGTTCACCTCTGCCATGATTAAATCTGCAACTGCCTCTATTTCTGCCTTTTGATTTTCGTCTAAAACAGGAATCATTACTTTTTGTAACGGCTGGCGTACTTTAATCATTTCTTTCTTACGCAATGATAATACTAAAGATGATACGGTTTGCGCTTTTTCCATTTTACTTTCTAACGACTTATTAACAACCGTTTTATCATAAGTAGGAAAATCGGCCAAATGTACAGATTCAAATGATTCTTTTGCAGTTGCCTGTGTTAAATCTTTGTAAAGCTTGTCCATAAAAAACGGTGCAATTGGTGCCGACAGTTTTGCAACCGTAGTTAAACAAGTGTACAACGTTTGGTAAGCAGCAATTTTATCTTGTGCGTATTCGCCTTTCCAGAAACGGCGGCGGCATAAACGAACGTACCAGTTTGAAAGGTTTTCTTGTACAAAGTCTGATATAGCACGTGCTGCTTTTGTTGGTTCGTAATCTGCATAAGCTTCATCGACCGTTTTTATTAAACTGTTTAGTTCCGATAAAATCCAACGATCAATTTCCGGACGATCTTCCATAGGAACTTCGGCTTCGCTGTAGGTAAATCCGTCGATATTTGCATATAAAGCAAAGAACGAATAAGTGTTGTACAACGTTCCGAAGAATTTACGGCGAACTTCGGTAATTCCGTCTAAATCGAATTTTAAATTATCCCACGGATTGGCGTTCATAATCATGTACCAACGCGTAGCGTCTGGACCGTGTTCTGCGATTGTTTGAAAAGGATCAATAGTATTGCCTTTACTTTTAGACATTTTGATACCATTCTTATCTAAAACCAAACCGTTTGATACTACGTTTTTATATGCTTTTTCGCCAAAAACCAACGTTCCGATTGCGTGTAATGTATAAAACCAACCACGAGTTTGATCGACCCCTTCTGCGATAAAATCAGCAGGGAAGTTTTCGTGATTGTCGATATATTCTTTATTTTCAAACGGATAATGCCATTGTGCATAAGGCATGGCACCAGAATCGAACCAAACATCAATTAAATCGGTTTCGCGTTTCATTGGTTTACCCGATGGAGAAATCAGCGTAATAGCATCAACCACATTTTTATGCAAATCGATTTTATCATAGTTTTCCTCACTCATATCGCCCACTACAAAACCATCGAACGGATTTTGTGTTTGAACGCCCGCTTTCATTGCTTTTTCCATTTCGGCAACCAATTCTTCTACCGATCCAACGATTAATTCTTCGGTTTTGTCTTCGGTTCTCCAGATTGGCAAAGGAATTCCCCAATAACGTGAGCGAGATAAATTCCAGTCGTTGGCATTTTTAAGCCAGTTTCCAAAACGTCCTTCGCCAGTTGCTTTAGGTTTCCAGTTGATTTCTTCGTTTAAATCGAACATTTTATCTTTCACTTCGCTAACCTTGACAAACCAAGAATCTAACGGATAGTATAAAAGCGGCTCATCGGTTCGCCAACTATGTGGATAACTGTGTACGTATTTTTCTACCTTAAAGGCTTTGTTTTCTTCTTTTAAACGGATTGCAATTTCAACATCGACCGATTTTTCAGGTGCTTCACCTTCATTATAATATTCGTTCTTTACATACTTGCCTGCCATATCGCCCATGTGCGAGGTAAACTTTCCTTGTAAATCAACCAAAGGCACAGCGTTTCCGTTTTCGTCTAAAACCAACATTGGCGGCACTTCTGGTGTTGCTTCTTTTGCAACTTTTGCATCGTCTGCACCAAAAGTTGGCGCGGTGTGTACAATACCCGTTCCGTCTTCGGTTGTTACGAAATCGCCCGCAATTACGCGGAAAGCATTTTCAGGGTTTTGATAAGGCAAGGTGTAAGGCAATAACTGCTCATAACGGATGCCAACCAAATCAATTCCTTTAAATTCTTTTACAATGAAATATGGAATTTTATTTTTAAAAGATTTTAAAGTTTCAATCCTTTTTTTATAACCATCTACAAATTGCCCTTTATTTGGATCGCCACTTAATTTATCAAGGTTTTCAGTTTCTTTAACAATCAATTTATCTAAAGATAAATGAAATTCTGAAAGATTATTTGCGGTATCAAATACTTCATTTAAATCTGTATCATTTCTTAAATCGAAAAATTTACCTGCAAACTGCTTTGCAACTAAAGGTTTTCCTAAAATTACCGTGATAGGTTCAAAAGTATATTGGTTGAATGTTTTTACCAACACATAATCAATTTTTGGACCAACAGTTAATGCGGTGTTACTCGGTAACGTCCACGGTGTGGTTGTCCAAGCCATGATATCGATTTGTCCGAATCCTTTTAAAAACTCAGGTAACGAATTTTCTATGGTTTTAAACTGTGCAACAATGGTGGTATCTGTAACATCGCGGTACGATCCCGGCTGATTCACCTCATGCGACGACAATCCTGTACCCGCTTTTGGCGAATACGGCTGAATGGTGTAACCTTTGTACAGCAAATCTTTGTTGTAGATCTGCTTCAACAACCACCAAACGGTTTCCATATATTTGGGTTTGTAGGTAATGTACGGATCGTTCATATCTACCCAATACCCCATTTTTTCAGTTAAATCGTTCCATAAATCGGTGTAGCGCATTACGGTACGTTTACACGCCTCGTTATACTCTTCTACCGTTATTTTTGTTCCGATATCTTCTTTGGTAATTCCCAGTTCTTTTTCGGTACCTAATTCAACAGGCAAACCGTGGGTATCCCAGCCCGCTTTACGCTTAACCTGAAAACCTTTTTGGGTTTTGTATCGGCAGAAAATATCTTTAATAGCACGAGCCATAACGTGGTGAATACCAGGTTTTCCGTTTGCAGAAGGCGGACCTTCAAAAAACACAAACGGTTGGTTGCCTTCGCGAGAAGTAACCGATTTATCAAAGATGGACTGATCTTTCCAATACTGTAACATTTCACTTGCTACGGTTGGTAAATCCAATCCTTTATACTCTGTGAATTTGGTGCTCATGATACTGTTTTTAAATTCAATGTGCGAATTTAAGGAATTTAGGTTAAATAGTAAGTATTTAATTTAGTTACGATTTTATACTTTTGATAAAACACAAAAAACAATAACCATGAAAAAATTACTTCTATTAATCCCTTTCATTTTATTATTTTACAGCTGTGACTACACAGGCGTTTATTTTTACGAAGTTAAAAATGAAACAACGGAATCTGCTATTGAAGTTAAGTTTCAAAAACATAACGATACTATCTTACGGTCTGTTATTGTATATCCTTCTGCCACAGAAAGAATAATGAAAGATGGTAGCGGATTAATTGGTATGCATGATGATCCAGGAGATATCTTTAAGGATTCTATAAATGACTTAAAATTTATTGATTTGTATATTGAAGGAAATAAAATCGAAGGAAAGTTCAAAGCTCGAAGTTTTTGGTTTTTTAGCCAGAATGGAGATCAAAGCAGTACTTATACCTTGAAAATTACTGACAGTTTAATACATTCAAAATAATACAAAATCCCGAACACTGTTCGGGATTTTGTATTCAACATTTATTAGCAATACATAAAGTGAAAGCTATTAAACATTTTATTCTTCGCTTTTTTGAAGCAAAAATTTATAGATTAATCCACCCATGATAGCTCCTGCAATTGGTGCAGCCCAAAACAACCACAGTTGCGATAATGCTTCGCCCTGTACAAAAAGTGCCTGTGAGGTAGAACGTGCCGGATTTACCGATGTGTTGGTGATTGGAATTGAAATTAAATGTATTAACGTTAACGCCAAACCAATAGCAATACCTGCAAATTTACCGTTTGCCCATTTATCGGTAGCTCCTAAAATAATGATTAGGAAAAAGGCTGTTAACAAAAACTCCGCTAAAAACGCAGCTGCCATACTGTAACTTCTGCCTGCGTAACCTTCCATTTCATAGAAATTGGTAGCAAATGCTCCGGCTCCTTCTGTGCTAAAAGCTCCGGCTCCGTTTAAAATTAAATACAAACAACCTGCTGCGGCTGATGCACCCAATACTTGCGAAACAATATACGGAAACAGATCTTTAGCAGGAAATCTGCCACCTGCAAATAATCCGAAAGAAACCGCCGGATTAAAATGTCCGCCCGAGATGTGCCCCACCGCATACGCCATTGTTAAAACAGTTAAACCAAAAGCCAGTGAAACACCCGCTAAACCAATACCAATTTCTGGTACACCGGCTGCAAAAACTGCTGCGCCACAGCCACCAAATACCAACCAGAATGTTCCGAAGAACTCTGCAAATAATTTTTTCATACAACTTGATTTTTCTAAAATTCGTGTTAAAACTACTGTTTTAAAATAGAAAATCAAGTTTGTATCCTTAAAATACCATAAAAATGCTACTGATTATTCACTTTGTTAATTATTGACTTTTTGTAACATTGTTTCGATAGTTTTAGGGCTGTTTCCTACAAATATCTGGTCGTTGTAAATAATTACCGGACGAGCTAAAAAGGTATAATGTTCTAAAATGTATCGTTTAAAATCGCTTTCGGTAAGGTTTTCATCTTTTAAACCCATTTCTTTATAAAGCTTTGCTCGTTTGCTAAACAAAGTTTCATAATTGCCTGTCAACGCGTACATTTCTTCGACTTGTTTTACAGTTACCGATTCTTCTTTAATATCTTGTAATTGAAACTGATCAATATTTTTAATTTGCTTTAAAATACGTTTACAGGTATCACAGGTTTTTAGGTAGTAGATTTTTTTCATTTTTAAGAGATCGGTTTTATATGATAATAATTTTCTAATTGGTCTATAATTTCTTCAAACACTATTTTTATCTTTTGTAAATCGTTTTGATCTGTTTTACTAACATCTTTAAATGTTGCTAATTCATACATATTCTGTTGTAAATTGTCGCCCCAAATTCCATCTTTCGTATCAATAAAAAGATTTTGAAAGTTTGTGTTTACCAATTTGTCAGATATTGTTTTCGATAAGATTTTATCAATATTATCTTCATTAGAAAAAACAATATAATTTGATTGTAAAATTTTATTTAAGCTGGCAACTTTATTTTTAGAAAAAAGATTAAGAAACTTACTTAACATACTGTTCTTTTCAAGTTTTAAATAGATTTTTTTACTACAAACAAATTTGCAATAAATCCTTGTTACATAAGACCCCACAGTTGCTCTACCTCCTGTATAATGTATGTAATCATCGAAAACAAGATTGTATCCTTTATAATTATAAATTGCTTTTGCAGAATGCCAATACTTTCTTTCCTCAAAATCGGCATTAATCGTTGCTGAAAAATCTGTCCAGTATTTATTATTATCTTCGGTAAACATATAGTATCAAAACAAAAAAGCAAGTTAGTAATTTACCAACTTGCTTTAAAATATTTTTATGAATTTGATTAATTCTCTTTTTTGATAAGATATAATTTATCAGACAAACGAATGCGGAACGGAACGGTAAATGTAATTTTATCATCGGTTTTTGCAGTTTCAGCATCTTTTCCGTTTACCTTGAAAGCTTCTAAAATAAAACGTTCTTCTCCGGTTGATGGCCCTGCAATCAACACCTCATCGCCAATTTTAACTTCGCTGTTTGTAATTGTGAATTGTGCTACCGATGCTTTTGTGAAATAATGTGCACCATGACCTACCAAAATTTTACGTTCGTGTTTTTTCTTGCGGATTTCTGTTACGGTTGCAACTTTTACCGGAATAACCTCTTCGAAAACGTTACGCTCTTTTTTAAACTTCAACGCGTCGGATTTTCCTTTTTTAAAGATCAGATTTCCTTTTTGAAGTCCTTTTCTTATTACTTTTTGTTCTTCAATCGGTAACTGAATAATATCCAAACATTCGTTAGAACAACAGCCGTGCATTTGTTCGTGGCATTCATCACACTGAATAAAGAGTAAATGACAACCTTCGTTGGCACAGTTTACGTGGGTATCACACGGTTTTCCGCATTGGTGGCAGTTGGCAATAATATCATCGGTAATACGCTCGCCCAAACGGTGATCGAACACAAAATTTTTACCTATAAATTTGCTTTTCAATCCTTCGGCTTTAACTTGGCGCGTGTATTCAATAATTCCGCCTTCTAACTGAAAAACATTTTCGAAACCCTGATGTTTAAAGTACGCACTGGCTTTTTCGCAACGAATTCCGCCGGTACAATACATCAACAATTTTTTGTTTTGCTTTTGATCTTGCAATTGCTCGTTTATAATTGGCAACGATTCGCGAAAAGTATCAACATCGGGCGTAATGGCTCCTGTAAAATGACCGACTTCGCTTTCGTAATGGTTACGGAAATCGACCAAAACTACATCGGGATCGTTCAACATTTCGTTAAATTCCTTCGCATTTAAATGGATTCCTTTATTGGTGACATCAAAAGTAGCATCATCTAATCCATCGGCAACAATTTTATTTCGCACTTTAACCGTCAGTTTTAAAAACGATAAATCGTCTTGTTCAACTGCCACATTCAATCGAATTCCTTTCATAAAATCGTACGCTTCCAAAGTTTCTCTGAACGCTTCGAAATTTTCAGCAGGAACACTCATTTGCGCATTGATACCTTCATGTGCAACGTAGGTTCTGCCCAAAGCATCTAATTTAGACCAAGCAAGAAACAAATCGTTTCTAAATTGTTGCGGATCCTGGATTTTTGCGTATTGATAAAAAGAAAGTGTGATGCGGTTTTGCCCCGCTTCTTTGATTAACTGCGCGCGCTGTTCAGCGCTTAAGGTGTTGTACAGTTGCATGCTATAAACATTTAAGTGATAAAATTGAATAAAAAAACCGGACTCTAAATGGAAGAATCCGGTTGCAAAGTTATGATTTAAATTTTTAAAGTTCAAATGACGAAAATCATAGAATTTTGAATTTTTTAGTATTGATACATGACGTTGGTGTTCCAACCCTGAATTTTTATTTGTACTTGATTTTGTCCTGTAATTTGAAAAGGAGTTAGATCAAACGAAACCGTTTTTTGAAACACTGCTTGGCAGGCTTCATTATTTATTAGTTCTACTTTTGTATACCATATATTAGGCAACGTTTCAACAACAATTTCAGATGCAACGAAATTCATATCCCAATTGCTTGGATCGTAACCAATTGAAGAAAGGGTGATTTCTAAACAATCTCCATTTAAAACAACATTAGTTATAGTGTAATTGTTTGTGTTTGTTTGCTGATATTTTGTTTCATCAATCACTGAAATCTTATTACAATTTGTTGGGTTTGGATGTGGGCAACAATTACTATCATCGCCTTTACAACCAATAAACAGTAACATTAAAATAAACAGTAAACTAAAAGGTATATTTCTATTCATAATAAACTCATGTTTTATTTTTTTAGAATATTAAATGACTTTGTAAGGAAATTAATATTGATATACGATATTGTTGTTCCAGCCATCGATATCTATTTGAACCGTATTTTGACCAGCCATTTGAAAAGGAGTCAAATCAAACGAAACCGTTTTTTGAAACACTGCCAAACATTCTTCATTATTAATTAATTCTACTTTTGCATGAAACAAAGGCGGATAAATATTAGTAGTACTTGCCACGCCAATTAAATTCATGTCCCAGTTATTTGGATTGCAACCGCTTGAAGATAGGGTAATTTCTAAACAATCTCCGTTTAAAACTACATTGGTAATTCCGTAATTGGCTGTATTTACTAACGGAAATGCAATAGGATCTAAAACAGCTTTTTCATTGCATTTTGATCTTATCGGATTTTTTATATGATCATCTAGAAAATCGCAAGAAACAAAAAACACGCCCAAGAAAAGCATTAAAAAGAATCTGAATAAATTTGTACTTTTTTTCATAATCTGTTTATTTACAAGTTTATAGATGTAAATGTAATAAATAAATCCACTGAACAAAAAAATTTATTCAGTGGATTTCATATTTTATTAAATAATTCTTATATATTTTCTAAAATAGAAAGAATATTATTTTTTACTTTCCATAAAAGTTTTGGTATCACTCATTGGTTTTGTAGATCCACGGTGACAGGTTGCGCATTCAATGGCATTTTTATATTGATCGCCAATTGGTGCAAATTCTTTTGCATTTAGTTCATTGGTGAACTTAATCATGTGGCGGGCAATTTCTTTTTCGTGCTTTTTGTCAGACGATTTATCCATGGTATGGCAATGATTACACTTTACGCCCAACGCCTGATTATAGCCTTTCATCAAAGACATTAAACTGTCTTTTGAGATATCTTTAGGAAGGATTTTCAGGTTTTTAAAACCGTCTTTAGATAGTTCCTCATACTTTTCTGTATGAAAATTGTTGTTGAAAGACATTAACACAAAGCCCACCAACAAAAAACTGAACATATAGATTAAATTCTTTTTCATAACTAATAATTGTTTTACTAAAGTTACAAAAACATGTTTAACCTATATATTCAGTAATGTAATTTGAATTTAATCTAATTAATAGAATCCTTAACAGTTTTTAAAGCGTCATCATTAGATTTAGCACCTGATTTTGATTTATTATATTCTTCACGAATGGTTTGCTGATTGAAAATTTCAGCCAAATAAGGTTCAACAATAGCTTCTAAAGCACTTTTCGAAATGGTTGTTATGGTTGGATCTTCTACCAACTGATGCCAGATACCTTTAGCGCCAAACTTATAATCGCCAAAAACAATTACCGGATTACCTTTAACTTTTACGGTTTTCTTATCAGCCAAAACCCACTGATCTGCCCAATTGTACAGCCACTGAGCATCGGCATCTAACAAACGTAAGCAAGAATGCGATGCCGGATATCCTGGCAAAGCATACTGATGCCAACCCACACCACCGGAATTACTAATGTTGAAATTCCAATTTAAAATCCATTCATCATCAACGGTACTTGTAACTTTTCTGCCTTTCCAATTGGTAAAAAACAATCCGCGTGGAGTTTGAGCGGATTTTTTACCCATATTTGTTGGTCCCCATTTAACAAGATTTCCTTTTTCGTAGACGCCATACGCTTGTATTGGGTACGAAAAAATTACTGTTTTAGGAACTTCTGCCAAATTATCTAACTTCCGCGGAAACGGCGTATAATCCATAAAAGTTGCTTTAAACTCATTTGGAACAATTAAGGTATCGCGCGTTTTAATATGGTCGGTATCAATACGGTTTAGCGCCGCTATGGTATATTGTTGCTCTTTTGTAAACGTATTGTAAAAAAGTTTACGTAACGAATCGCTGGCTTTTATTGGCCAATAGCTAAAAGCATCGCCTTTGTAAACGGCATATTTTTTTGATTTTTTACTTTTCTCTAACTCGGCTTTTTTAACCGCTGCCACAGAATCTTTCTTTGCCAATTGTATAGAATCGTTTCTTTTTATAGCGATAGAATCTACTTTTGTTTCGATATTCTGCTGAATGGTAGTAGAATCAATTTCTGAATCTTCCACTTCCACTTCTTTTTTACAACCCGCTAAAAACAGCACAGTTACAAGTAAAACAATAATTTTTTTCATTTCAAATTTTTATACGAAATTAATAAAAAAACCGATTGTTAAAATAAGATTTTCTGTTGATCAAATTAAATTATTTCGCTGCCGAAACTGCTTCGCGATTTTTCTGTTCTTTTAGTATTTCTGCCTGATATTTACCAACAATTCCGTTTAAGGTTTCAGCCGAAATATCGTTTGCATGACTGTCTTTTGCTAAATCTAACCAAGGTTTTCTTCCGTCGAAATTATAACTTCCGTAAACAATTACTGGCGTTCCTTTAGCTTTCACTGTTTCTTTATCAGCCAAAATCCATTCATCTGCCCAATCGTACATCCATTTTGCATCGGCTTCTAACAAACGTAAACAAGAATGCGATGCTGGTGTGCCTGGTAATGAATATTGATGCCATGCGATGCCTTCTTTGTTATCTAAATTAAAATTCCAACGTAAAATCCACTCATCATCAAATGTACTTACGGTTTCTTCGCCTTTCCAATTACAAAAATAAAGTCCTTCTGGTGTCTTATGCTGTTTCGATCCCATGCTCGATGGTCCCCATTTTACCAATTCGCCGTTTTCATACAATCCGTATGCTTGAATAGGATATGAAAAGATCGCTAGCTTTTTTACATCTTTCGCACTACTTAATGTGTAAGGAAAAGGTGAATATGCCAAGAAATCATCATCGAACTGATCAGGAATCAGCAATGTATCAACAGTAGCAAACGTAGTTTTATCAACCCTATTTAATGCCACAATTGTTGTAAGCTGTTGCGATGTAAACTTTTCTTTAAAGATTTTTCGAACCGAATCGTTGCTCTTTAAAACCCAATTGGTGTAGGTGTAATCTTGCGCTTTGTCATATTTACGCTCTAATTTTTTTTCTAACGACTTTTCTTGTCGTTCTTCTACTGTATCTTTGCAACCAATAACAGATATTAAAGTTGCAAATGCGGTAATTAAAATTGTCTTTTTCATAGCTAAATTTTAAATTATAATTGTTAAGTTACAAAAAAGAGGTGTTTCGACCAAAATTTGATTATTTAAAATTTACAAATCAATTTATAATTCAATAAAAAAAGGTATTTTTACTTTTACAATCTAGAAAAGAATATGAGTGCAGATAAAGAAGCAAAATTGAAAGCTTTACAGCTTACATTAGATAAATTAGATAAAACATACGGCAAAGGAACCGTAATGAAATTGGGCGATAGTGCGGTGGAAGAAGTTGAAGCAATTCCTTCGGGATCATTAGGTTTAGACCTTGCTTTAGGTGTAATGGGATATCCGCGCGGAAGAATCATTGAAATCTACGGACCGGAATCGTCTGGTAAAACAACTTTAACTTTACACGCCATTGCCGAAGCGCAAAAAGCTGGTGGAATTGCCGCTTTTATTGATGCCGAGCATGCATTTGATCGTTTTTATGCGCAAAAATTAGGTATTGATATTGATAACCTTATTATATCGCAACCTGATAACGGGGAACAAGCATTAGAAATTGCCGAAAATCTGATTCGTTCAGGTGCAATTGATATCGTAGTTATTGACTCAGTTGCCGCATTAACGCCGAAAAGTGAAATTGAAGGCGAAATGGGCGATTCTAAAATGGGATTACATGCCCGATTGATGTCGCAAGCGTTGCGTAAATTAACCGGAACCATTTCTAAAACAAACTGTACCGTGTTTTTTATTAACCAGTTGCGTGAGAAAATCGGAGTTATGTTTGGAAACCCAGAAACTACAACGGGTGGTAATGCATTAAAGTTCTACGCATCGGTTCGTTTGGATATTCGTAAATCAACACAGATTAAAGACGGCGACAGCGTAATGGGTAACCGTACTAAAGTAAAAGTTATTAAAAACAAAGTGGCACCGCCTTTCCGTACAGCAGAATTCGACATTATGTATGGTGAAGGAATTTCAAAAACGGGCGAAATTTTAGATTTGGCTGTGGATTTTGAAATCGTGAAAAAATCGGGATCATGGTTTAGTTATGGCGACACCAAATTAGGTCAGGGTCGCGATGGTGTTAAAGCATTAATCAAAGATAATCCGGAACTTCAGGAAGAATTAGAAGAGCGTATTAAAGCACATATCAAAGAACAACAAAGTTCATAAACCAAAAACTCCCTTTCAGCTGAAAGGGAGTTTTTTATTTGTAATCGGTTGGTTTTACAACATATTCGTCAACAAAAGCACCATTTTTGTCTTTATAATAATATTTAAAAGTAACATCTCTTTTTCGTTGAGGTTCCATAGAAGGATTTGTTTTGATATTTTCTAAAATACCTGGATACACATATTTACGTACAGTATCTAAATTAACTTCAGATTTATCTAAACCAATCAACTTGTAATTGTATTGGAAAATCTTTCCTGGCAACGCCACAGTATTTTCTAAAACAGTATATTCATCCACTTGCACGGGGCAGGTTTTATTAAGTTCATCTGCAACAAGTTTCATTTCTTTATCAATAGAATTATCATTATTAAAGAAAAATTGAACCAGAAAAAATGTTGCAAAAAATCCTAATACAGTGCCTATTACAACAAGCAAATTCGATTTCTTCTTAACAACTTTCTTCTCTGTTTTGGGATGTATAACTTCTTCTATCGGATTTTGTTTTGGTAAAGAATATCCACAACTTTTACAAAATTTAGCATCTAAACTATTCTCCGTATCACAATTAGTACAAATATTACTCATGTTTTTTTTGCAAAAGTATTTAATATATATGTAAAAACCTTTCGCAATCCAGAAAAAATCATCAATTTTGAGCTAACAATGGGGTGCCGATTATTATTGGCTGAGATGATACCCAAGAACCTAGTTCTGCACCTGATCCGGATAATGCCGGCGTAGGAATTGTAACTTTATCATCTCATCATTTAATTTATTTATATGATGCAGGAAATTTTAAGTAAAACCAGTCTTTTAGAATGGTTTGGTGTATTTTTTTCGGTTGTGCAGGTTTTACTGGCACAACGCAACAACATTCACAATTATCTTTTTGGAATTGCCGGTATTATTCTGGCTATGTTTGTTAAGTTCAACGCCAAGCTGTATGCCGAATTTACCCTTGATTTTTACTATCTGGTAATGAGTATTTACGGTTGGCTGTTCTGGAAATTTGGCAAACAACAAACCGAAACTCCCATTTCGTTTACCTCCATCGCAGAAAAATACAAGGCAACAGGTATTGTGGTTTCGGCATTTTTAATTTTCTATATTTTTTTAACCAATTATACCAACAGCGATGTGCCTATTTGGGATTCTTTGGTAACCGCTTTTGCCTGGGCGGGAATGTGGCTTATGGCGAAACGCAAAATAGAAAACTGGGTGTTGCTAAACATTAGTAATTTTCTTGCCGTGCCGCTTTTAATTCATAAAGAACTGTATTTGTACGCTGCCTTAACTGCCTTTTTGTTTGTGGTTGCTATTTTTGGATACATGAACTGGTTCAAAATTTTAAAGCAGCAAAAAAATGCATAGTTCCACCATTCAGCAAAAATTATTTGGGGCAAAGCAAATTCCTGCTGATGTTATTGAACACATTTATAACGAACGCTGGCTGCAAATCTGGGTTCCTAAAATGTACGGCGGTTTGGGTTTGAACTTTACCAGCGGATTAAAACTTTTAAAATCATTGGCTTTTATTGATGGAAGTTTAGGTTGGATGGTTACTTTATGTGCCGGTGCCAATTATTTTTCCCGCAACCTGAAACCCGAAATTGCCAACGAACTTTTTAAAGACAACTTTACGTGTTTTGGCGGAAGCGGAGCTATTGGCGGAACTGCCGAGAAACTGAACGATTTTTATTTGATTAATGGCAGATGGACCTTTGCTACCGGCGCACCGCATTTGAGTCATTTTACATTGAACGCTGTGGTTACCGAAAACAACCAGCCTGTTTTAGATGATAATGGCAAGGAATTGATTCGGTCTTTTATTATTCCGAAAGATCAAGCAGCAATTATAGCCGATTGGAACGCTATGGGAATGCAGGCTACGGGAACGTTTTCATTTACGGTTGACAATGTTTTGATTGATGCAAACCACAGTTTTATATATAACGAATTTTATACCGATGCCGTTTTAGATCGCATTCCGTTTCGCATTTTTGCCGATTTAACCTTGTTGGTAAATTATCTGGGAATGGCAGAACATTTTTTAGATGAAGCCGAAAAAATAAGACCTGAATTAGACGTAGAAGTTTTTAGAGACAATCTTTCTTCAGAAGAAAACCAAACCTATTTATTTGCAGATAAAATTGAAACACTTTTAGAAGAACAGCAGGAAATAGCAGTTGAAGTTCAAACCGAAATTCATCAGTTTAGCGAAAAATTAGTTGCTACTTTATCGCACAGAATTTTAGATATGTACTTTCAGTTAGGTATTAAAGCATCGCACACCAACGAACCTATTCACCAAATATTCCGCGATTATTTTACCGCTACGCAACATGCAAATTTTAGAAGATTGTACTATTAATTAAATACTAATTGCCAAATTTGTGTTTTGAAGTAGCCGATTTGCATTTTGTTGCAACCGATTTGGATTGCTACCAACCAGATTTATGTTGATCAAAGCCGCGATCCTATGCGCAGCAAGAGTTTTTGTTAAAAAGATAATTGCGTATATTTGAATGTTACCAGCAATTTTACTAAACATGGATTCACAAATAAAATTTAAGGTTCTAAATTCAAATAATATCACAAATTTTGAAATTATTGTGGAGTTAGAAAATGTAGAAAATGGAATTCCTTCAAAAGGAGTTCTAAAATCGTTAAATTCAAATTTATTTTGGGAGGTTCAAAATAGAATCATTGAAAATATTAATGAAAAAAGGTTTGAATATGAAGAAATAATCTATTCTGATATAAATAGAATTGAACTCAATATTAAAAATGAGGAAATCATAAAACAGAGGGAAGAAAAAAATATTCGTCTCTATAAAATAAAACCAATTGGTAATACTCAAAAACCAGAAATTGGAGAAGATTTAGTTTTTCATGCAACGACTTTCAGGCGAAAAATTCAAATTAAAGAAATTTATGAAGGTTACTTTCGTCTAGAAGATGAAAATGGATATATTGCGGTAATTCCTAAACGTAAAGTTCCTAAAAATTCAACAGCTCAAATTGGAGATTATGTTAGACATTGTGAACATCAATATCATGATTTAGTTGACGAAAATGATAATTTCATTTACAGACACTAAAAAAACGTCGCCTAACAAGGGTTTTGCAATAATGGGGCGAAACTGCAAAGTTTAACGGCAGTTCTTCGGTTCAACTTTTGTGCAAAATTGAAAATTTATGCTTCGATTTCCCCACCATCGCAAAGCCCCGAAACGTTAGCGGTAATATTTCAAACTTACCTAATTAAAAAAAGATATTTTGACAGAGAGAGAAAAGAAAATATTTAAATATGGAATTATAGTTGGTCAACTTGAAGCAATATCTAAATTTAACACCAAAACCGATCACATCTATGATTTTCAGTTAAGACTTTTACCAAAATTAGAAACCATTAATAAATCAATAGAAAATATTGTTATTTATGTAAGCGAAACATATGAATTAAAAAAAATTGAAACTTCTAATACTTTCAATTTTTTTTTAAATTTACTACACAATAAATGGTTTTATGCATACCAGAATAAAAATGAATACCATTTATCTGATAACGGAAATAATTTTTCATTATACTTTGACAATTGGAAAAAAGAATGGATAGAAGACTTTGTTAATTTTTTTTTAGAAACTTTAAAGCCTATAAACATATATGAAATTTATTATATCAATCTAAAACAATATTATGAGTCAGATTATGACGAATTTATTTTAGAATGCGATGATGAATTATACTATTTTAATTAGCTGTTAGTGATTAAATACTAACTGCTACGCAGCTTGTTTCTTATCTCTTCATATGCGATCCTGAATCAAGTTCAGGATGACCGGTCGTGTTACTTATAATAAATCCCCACTACGCGAAGTCTCCTGCCTTTTAGCTCATCTAAATATACAATGAATTGTTTTCTTAACCAATTTTTGTTTATTTACCAATTTTTGGTAACTTTGAGTAAAGTAATTAGACAACATGAAAAATACATCAATATCTCTCGGAAATTATTTTGACCAGTTTGTTAGCAGTCAAGTATCGGCAGGACGTTATAAAAACGTTAGTGAAGTTATACGTGCGGGGCTTAGACTTTTAGAAGATGAAGAAAGCAAAGTAGTTGCTTTGAGAGCCGCAATTCAAAAAGGATTAGATAGTCCGCTTGTGGAAAATTTCGACTTCAAAGAAAATTTAAAAAAATTAAAAGACGAAAAAAAATAAAAATGGCTAAGGTTGTTTTACGACAAGAAGCCATTGACGACTTAAATGATATTTGGATTTACACTTTTTCCAAATGGTCAGAATAACAGGCTGACAAATATTATCATGCATTAGAATTTGCTTGTAAGCAAATTGGGAACAATCCAGATCTTGGAAAAGAATATGATAGAATAAGTAATAATTTACTTGGGTTAAGAACAGGAAAACACATAATTTTCTATCAAGTAATGAATAAAGATAGAGTTGAAGTTGTCAGAATTTTACATGAACGAATGGATTTGAAAAACAGAATAGACAAATAAAAAAAATGTAATCGCTAAGCAAAGTCTCCTGACTTTGCGCCTCTATAAAAGTAAGATAACAAAAAAACGTTAACTCTCACTCACCAGATTCAGTTACCCACGAACACATTTACGCAGTTTATCTCTTCTTGTGTGATCCTGAATCAAGTTCAGGATGACCGTTCGCGTTACTTATAATAAATCCTCAACAAAATAGGTTTTTTGCTGTTGTCAATAATGTTTTCCAGAATCTTAAAAGTTTCGTTACTCACCATTGGGCAGCCTTCGCTATTAATAATGGGTACCAACTGTTCTTCGTGCGGCATAAACGTATAGGTATGCAAAACTACATAACGTGCAAAAGCTTGGTCGTTGGTTGTATCTAAACCATGCAGTTTGTACGATTTTCCAAATCTGCCTACATAATCTACTCCAACTTTATAGTTTCCTAACGAAGTCATATTGCTGCCTTCCACATTACTAAACTGCAATTCGCCATACGTTCCGGTGTTTGATCCTTTGCCATGCGCCACCAAACCTTTGTGTAAAATACGGTCGTTCTTTACATCGTACACATAAAAGCGGTTGTAACGGCTTTTAATAGCCATATCTGCCAAGAAAACAACATCTTGATTAAAATCGCGATTTTGTTTTAGAAATTCTTTTGCTTTATCGGAGTTTAATTCAAACCGATCTTTAGCTTCAAGCGACACATCGTGTTGCGGACGTACAAATTTAAGTACCAGCAAAACAGCGACAGCCAATAAAACAATTGCTATTAAACTACGAATGATTATTTTTTTCATGCTTTAACAAAGGTTGCAAGATCAATTCGCGCACTTGATCTTTTAATTCGGGTTTATCGCGTTGGGTTAATCCTTTGGTTTCAACAAACGGATGCTGGTAAATGAATACATTTCCCGGATGACCTGCAAAAAATCGGAAAGGAAACATCTTTTTTAATCCGATAAAAGTTATAGGAACCACCGGAATTCCAAAATCGATTGCCAAACGAAAAGCTCCGTCCTTAAAATCATCTAAAACAATCGACTCGTCATTTGGCACACCGCCTTCGGGAAAAATACAAACGCTTAAACCACTCGCCAGCTTTTGTGCCGCAGCAATCATGGTTTTTTGTCGACTTACCGAACTTGATCTATCTACCAAAATACAGGCTCTTTTATAGAAATATCCAAAAATGGGCAGTTTTGCCAGCTCTTTCTTTCCAACAAAAACAAACGGATTTTTAACCAAAATCAGCATCAGCATAATATCCATCATAGACGTATGATTTGCTGTTAGCATATAACTTTTGTTTCGATCGAAATGCTGTTTGGTAACGATCGATTTTCTAAAACCTGTTCCGTAAAATACCGCATACGCCCAAATTCTAGCTAAAAAGAAAAAGAAACGGTAAAATTTATCGGTTGATAATGAAATGATTAAAAACGGAGAAAGTACCAAAATTACCACCAGTATAATCAGGTAAAACCATATTTTCCATAAAAACCAGATGGTGTTCTTTAAAAATTTCATGTGTTTTTTGTTAGACACTGCAAATTAATAAATAAATAATTTTAACAACTAACGTTATAAACTTTTAAATTTGTAAAAATTAATTTTAAAAGAATGGCAAAAGTATTAACAGGAGTTCAAAGTACCGGAACCCCACACCTTGGAAATCTTTTAGGAGCTATTTTGCCTGCTATTGAAATGGCAAATAATCCTGAAAATGAAACGTTTTTATTTATCGCCGATTTACATTCGGCAACACAGATTAAAGACGCTAAAACATTAAAAGAAAATACATACAGTGTGGCTGCAACCTGGCTTGCTTGTGGGTTAAACACCAACCGTGTTACCTTTTACAAACAATCTAGCGTGCCACAAACTTGTGAGCTTACCTGGTACTTAAGCTGTTTTTTTCCGTTTCAGCGTTTAACGTTGGCACACTCGTTTAAAGATAAAGCCAGCTATTTAGAAAATGTAAACGCCGGTTTGTTTACCTACCCTATGCTTATGGCGGCCGATATTTTATTGTACGATGCCGAATTTGTGCCGGTTGGTAAAGATCAGTTACAGCATTTGGAAATTACGCGTGATGTCGCATCTCGTTTTAATAGCCAAATGGGAGAAACGTTTGTATTGCCTAATGCTAAAATTTCGGACGATATAATGACCGTTCCTGGAACCGATGGCGAAAAAATGAGTAAATCTCGTAACAACTTCATTAATATTTTTGAAGACGATAAAAAGCTACGCAAACAGATTATGGCAATTGTTACCGATGCTACTCCGTTAGAAGAACCTAAAAACCCTGATACCTGCAATGTATTTGCAATTTACAAGTTATTGGGAACGCCTGAACAAACTGCCGAAATGCGTGCTAATTATTTAGGTGGAAATTACGGTTACGGACATGCAAAGCAAGCTTTGTTTGAATTGATTTGTGATAAATTTAAAGACATTCGTGAAAAATATACTTACTATATGAACAACTTGGAAGAAGTGGACCAGTTTTTAACAGAAGGTGCTGCAAAAGCCGCTGTTATTGCCAACGGAACGTTAAACCGAGTTAGAGAGAAGTTGGGGTATTCGTTTTAAGATTTTTATTGTAACTAAAACTCTAACAGAGTTTGAAACTCTGTTAGAGTTATTTAATTGGTTTTACCCTTTCACTTTAAAAACTTTTCCGGGTAACCCAACAACAATTCCGTTTAGTTCTAACATCATTAATTCGGCGTTTAAAACAGCCATTGACAATTCGGTTTGCAAAGCCAGCTCATCAATATGCAAGGGTTCGTTTTGCAAGGTTTTTAAAATGGTTTGCTGTAATTCTGTAAAATCATTTAAGTTGATTTGCTTTTTAACTTCCACTTGTTTCTTTGGTTCAGCAGTTGTATTCCAATTTAAATCGGTAATTAAATGATCAAAATTATAAAGCAGTTGTGCACGATTTTCGTGTATCAATCGCAAACAGCCTTTACTAAAATCATCATTTATCTTTCCAGGTACAGCATAAACTTCCCGAGCATAATCGTTTGCAAAATAGGCGGTAGAAAGCGATCCGCCTGTTTCGGCACTTTCAACAACTACCGTTGCGGTACACAATCCTGCAATAATTCTATTACGCCGTGTAAAAAGTTCCGGTACCAAGGTATTAAAACCTGCATATTCGGTAATGATTAATCCGTTGCTAAATAAATCGTTATAAAAATTCTTGTGCATTGCAGGATACAATTTTTTAAAACTGGTTCCCATAATTCCCACAGTCGGTAAATTACATTTTTTAGCTTCGTGATAAGCTGCAATATCAACTCCGTACGCCATTCCGCTTACAATTGTGGGTTTGTAGGGTTGTAAATGTTCCATTAATTTTGCTGTAACTTCTTTTCCGTAGGCTGATATTATCCGAGTTCCAACAATCGCCAGACAATTATAATCTAAAAGAGAAAGATCGCCCTTATAAAACAAAAGTATCGGAGCATCGGTACATTCCTTTAAAAGTTTAGGATAGGCATCATCTAAAATTCCAACACAACTAATACAGTTCTTTTCTATAAACTTTAATTCTTCCTGAATCACATCGTTTTTGTCAAACTGCAAAAGGGCATTCTGTATCGATTTTGGAATGTTGAAATCAGCAAAAAACTGCTTGTTATCAGCATCGAACAAAGTATTCACATTTTTAGAAAGATCGAGCAATTTTCGGGCAGACAATACTCCTACTCCATCGCAAGCCAACAATTTAAGGTAAGATGTTAAAGTTAACGGATCCATTTACATTTTTGATTATCATTCTTTTATAAATATAAATCATTTTTTAAATTTGAAAAACTCGAAAAGTATTCCAACTCAAAATGTTATCAACAAGAGCCAAAAATTGTTAATAACATTTGTGAATAAATTTCTTTAAAATGTATTGATTGGTTATTTTTGCCTTATGATGATCGAAAAACATATTTCAGCATTATTGTACCGCTACCAATGTGTAACGGTACCGGGTTTTGGTGCTTTTATTACCGAAACTGTTTCTGCACGCTATAACGAAACCAGCAATACATTTGCCCCACCAAAGAAAACCATATTGTTTAACAGTTTGTTACAACAAAACGATGGTTTATTGGCAAACCACATTGCTTTAGAAGAACAAATTTCTTTTAACGAAGCTGTTGTTTTGATTCAGGATCAGATTTCGTTATGGAAAGCAAACTTGAACGGTAAAGAGATTGTTTATTTAAAGAACATTGGTGAACTTTCTTTAAACAGCGAACAGAAAATTCAGTTTGAACCTGTTGGATCTACTAATTATTTGACTTCTTCTTTTGGATTAACTGCAGTTATGGCAACCGCTTTAACTCGTGAGCAGCAATCAACCGAAACTAAAGTTATTGAATTAGCGACTGCAACCAAAAACAAACCGCGTTTACAGTGGATGCGTTATGCAGCAGCAGTTGTTGCGGCAGTTGGTTTATATAGTTCGGTTTCTACCTATCAGGAATATGAGGTTTATCAAGAGCAAAAATTAGCTGTTGAAAAAGATGTTCAAAATCAGATAGAACAAAAACTGCAACAAGCTACGTTTGTAATTGAAGCGCCAAAGGTTATAAAAGAGAAAATTGCTGAAGTTACACAACAACAGTCAACCAAATCTTTTCATATTGTTGCAGGTGCTTTTAAAACCGAAGCCAAAGCACAGATCTTAACCGATGAATTAAAAGCTAAAGGTTACACAAATGCAAAATATTTGTCGAAATCTAAACACAATATGCGTCAGGTGGTTTACAACAGCTACGCAACACAAGAAGAAGCACAAGCTGATTTACGACAGATACATGATAAAGTAAATAAAGACGCTTGGATTTTTATTGAAAACTAATTATACAAAAGACCTTTACGGGTCTTTTTTTTATTATATTCTCAAATAAATCTGCTACTTTTGTAAAAAATATCAATTATGCAATCTAAAACACCTAAAGATTCTATTACCATTTTAACCGATATTGTACTTCCAGGTGAAACAAATCCTTTAAACAACCTTTTTGGTGGCGAATTGCTTGCCCGTATGGATCGTGCAGCAAGTATAACTGCCCGCAGACATTCGCGCAGAATTTGTGTAACGGCATCGGTAAACAATGTGGCGTTCAACAAAAGTATTCCTTTAGGAAGTGTGGTAACTATTGAAGCGAAAGTTTCAAGAACTTTTAGAACTTCAATGGAAATCTTTTTAGATGTTTGGATTGAAGATCGTGAATCGGGTAACCGACAAAAAGCAAATGAAGCTATTTATACCTTTGTTGCTGTTGATGAGATGGGTACACCTATTGAAATTCCTACGATAACTCCTGAAACAGAAGAAGAAATTAGTCGTTTTGAAGCAGCTTTACGCAGAAAACAATTAAGTTTGGTTTTAGCAGGCAAAATGCAACCAAGCGAAGCAACAGAACTAAAAGCTTTATTTAGCTAAATACCATAAAAAAGAGTGCTTTTCAGCACTCTTTTTAATTTTGAATAATCTTTATTTTGCTATCTTTATTAGAAAATGCCTAAGAAACCGATACTTTATTTTTTAGTAATTATAATTTTAATCGTAATTGGATTCTTCATTTATAGAAATCTTCCTCTTGAAATTACAAGAAAAGCAGATATAACATTTGGTAATAACATAATTAAGAATATAGAAAAATATAAATTAGATTATAATAAATTACCTGTTGACGATGATTGGGAAACCCTTAAAAAATTAGGTTTTCAGATTAATGAAGTTGGTATAAAACCTAACTACGCTATAGATTCTAAAGGTAATTATGAAATTGCTTTTTTAAAAGGGTTTGATGCTCCTTACTTGATATGGAATTCCATTGATAAAAAATGGAAGATCGATTTTCAAACAATTTTTAGTAATTCTGTCAAAACCGATTTATCTGTTATTAAAGGAAACCAAATACTATTTATAAGACCAAGTGAAGAAAAATTTGAATCATTAAAAGATGAAGAGGGTATTTATGAAGTTGATTCTGATTTTGGATTTGCTATTCAACAAACAATGGATAGTTTACGTTTGCAATCTAAATACAAAGATCTGAAATTTGAAGTTGTTACTGAAAGATTTATCGAAATTAAATATTGCAAAAACTGTCCGATAAAGATTGACACAGACACATTACTATACACAACAATATTAACTTCACCCGGAAAAGAAATTCAAATTATAAAAATCATTCATTCTATGGGTTATTTATCTGCAATTGATGCTTTTTTTGGTGTGAAATGATTTTTAAAGATATTTCTTTAAATAAAACCCCCGACAGAGTTTGAAACTCTGTCGGGGGTTTTATAATTTGTTAAGATAAACTACCATATTTTTTAAGACCTCACAGGTTTTAAAAACCTGTGAGGTCTGTTTTCGCTACAAATCAAAACCTAAATCGGTTCTGTAATATTTTTTGTCGAAGTTTATTTTTTCAACGTTTTTGTATGATTGTTTTAAAGCTTCTTTAAAGTTTTCTCCGTACGATGTTACTGCAATTACACGTCCGCCATTTGTAACGATAGTTCCGTCTTTTTCTGTAGTTCCTGCATGAAAAACAATCGAACCTTCAACCTGATCCAAACCAGTAATCGGCTTGCCTTTTTCGTAATCTTCAGGATATCCACCCGAAACAATCATTACGGTTGTTGCAGTTCTTTCGTCGGTTTCTAAAACAGCGTTTGCCAACGTTTGGTTTGCAACTGCCTGGAACAATTCAACCAAATCTGATTTAATTCGCGGTATAACTACTTCGGTTTCCGGATCGCCCATACGAACGTTATATTCAATCACAAACGGATCATTTCCTACTTTTATCAAACCAATAAAAACAAAGCCTTTGTATTCAATAGCATCATTTTTTAAGCCGTTAATTGTTGGTATTACAACGCGTTCTTCAACCTTCTGCATAAATTCTGCATCAGCAAACGGAACTGGAGAAACAGCGCCCATTCCACCTGTATTTAAACCAGTATCGCCTTCGCCAATTCGTTTGTAATCTTTAGCTGTTGGTAAAATTTTGTACGACTTTCCGTCAGTCAAAACAAAGCAAGAAAGTTCAATTCCATCTAAAAATTCTTCAATAACTACTTTAGACGATGCGTCGCCAAACTTGGCATCAACCAACATATTGCTTAATTCTTGCTGTGCTTCGGCTAAATCATTCAATATTAAAACACCTTTGCCTGCAGCCAAACCATCGGCTTTCAATACGTAAGGTGGATTTAAAGTCTTTAAAAACTCATGACCAGCTTCAACTGTATCTTTTGTAAAAGCTTCGTAACGAGCCGTAGGAATGTTGTTTTTTACCAAAAATTGCTTGGCAAATTCTTTGCTTCCTTCTAATTGTGCACCGTGTTGCGATGGACCAATAACCGGAATACCGTTTAAAGCACTATCGTTCTTAAAAAAATCGTAAATACCTTTTACTAATGGGTCTTCCGGACCAACAACTACCATTTCCACAGTATTATCTAAAACAAACTGTTTAACAGCGTTAAAATCCATTGCGTTTACAGCAACATTGGTTGCAATTTGCGCAATACCTGCGTTACCTGGTGCTACAAATAACTGACTGCATTTGGTACTTTGAGTAATTTTCCACGCTAATGCATGCTCTCTTCCGCCCGATCCTAATAGTAAAATATTCATATTGTGTGTGTTGTAATTTATTGCAAAATTAAGATTTAAAACTGATTAATACGCCTTTTTCTCGCCCTTGATTGCATTTTTTACGGTAAGGTAAATAATCTTCATATCGAGCAGTAGTGACCAGCTTTCCATGTAAAAAATATCGTATTTAATTCGGTTGATGATATCTGTATCGTTTTCAATTTCTCCTCGATAGCCGTGTGTTTGTGCCATTCCGGTAATTCCGGGTTTAATAAAATGGCGTGCCTTAAATTTATTAACCTTAACGGCATATTTTTCTGTGAAATTCAACATGTGCGGACGTGGACCAACTACAGACATGGTTCCTACAAAAACATTAAAAAACTGTGGCATTTCATCGATACTTGTTCTACGGATAAAAGCGCCCACTTTTGTTATACGGGGATCATTCTTTACAGCTTCGTCTATATCAGCGTTCTCGTTAACAAACATTGACCGGAATTTGTAACAGTTAAACTCTTCGTAATCTAATCCGTTTCTTTTTTGTTTGAAGAAAATAGGACCTTTAGATTCTAATCTTATTAAAATGGCAATTAACGGAGTTAACCACGACATGATGAAAAGGATGACTAATGTTGAAAAAACGATATCGAAAAGTCTTTTTATAAAATAATTCAATGGATCGTTCAACGGCGTTGTTCTTGATGCCATTACAGGAATCACGCCATAATAATCGACTTTTAAATTGGCAGAAAGCAGGTCTTTTCGTGAAGGCAGAAACTTTAAAAGTTTGAGATTATTATCTACATAATCAATAAAAAACGAAACCTGATTTGTTGTGGTTTTTTCTAAACTTAAATAAATTTCATCGATATCATTTTCTATACAAAACGTAATGACATCTTCGGGAGAAGTATCCATCAAAGAAAAACTGCCGAATAATTTGTATCCGTAATCATCGTTTCCGGTTACAAAATTTATAAAATTAGCCGTTAAATCATCGTGACCAACGATGACTATTCTACGTATATTTCCTTTGTAATATTTTCTGAACAATTTAAGCAACCAAAAAATAAGGTATTTTGCTAAAACTATAACAATTGCAGTAGCGAACAGATAAAAGCCCACCACATTGTATTCTTTTGTTAACGAAAACAAGCCGTTTAGGGCAAAGATATTTAAGGCGAATAAAAAGTACTGTTTTATTGTTTTTTGGGCAATTTGAATGAGTTTCGTAAAACGATAAACCTGATAAAACTTGGTGGTTATTGATATTATAATCCAAGAAAACGCAAGGTAAAAGTAGAAATAAGTTGCCTGAAAACTGTCGGGCAACAACCAAATACCAAAAATCACCAGAACTATTAAGTCAAAAGTTATGGTAATGGGTCTTAAATACTTGGAATATCTACCTATTTTGCGCTGCACTAATAAATGTATTTAGAAAAATCTTTGTGTTCTTCTTTTTGTAATTCTTCTGCCGATAAGGTTTTAAAATAATCGAACGTTTTCTGCAAACCGGTTTTACGGTCGGTTTTTGCTTCCCAATTTAATAATTTTTTTGCTAAAGAAGTATCGGGTTGGCGTTGTAACGGATCATTTTCTGGCAACGGTTTGTAAACTATTTTTTGATCGGTTCCGGTTAGCTGAATAATTTCCTTTGCAAAATCATTAATCGTGATTTCATCCGGATTTCCAATATTTACAGGCAAATGATAATCGCTCATTAATAATCTGAAAATCCCTTCGACTTGATCATCAACGTAACAAAAAGATCGTGTTTGATTTCCATCTCCAAAAATTGTTAAATCTTCGCCTCGTAACGCCTGACCCATAAATGCGGGAATTACACGACCATCGTTCAAGCGCATTCTTGGCCCGTACGTGTTGAAGATACGAACGATACGCGTTTCCAACCCATGAAAATTATGATATGCCATGGTTAACGATTCCTGAAAACGCTTGGCTTCATCGTAAACTCCGCGAGGTCCAATAGTATTTACGTTTCCGTAATAACCTTCGGTTTGCGGATGAATTAACGGATCGCCATAAACTTCGGAAGTTGATGCAATTAAAATTCGAGCATTTTTGGCTTTTGCCAATCCTAAAAGGTTGTGCGTGCCTAGCGACCCTACTTTTAATGTCTGTATGGGAATTTTTAAATAATCGATCGGACTTGCCGGCGATGCAAAATGCAGAATGTAATCTAAATTTCCGGGTACATGAACAAACTTGGTTACATCGTGGTGATAAAACTCAAAATGTTCATTTTTAAACAAATGTGCAATATTTTTTAAATCGCCGGTAATTAAATTATCCATTCCAATAACATAAAAACCTTCGTTTATAAAGCGATCGCATAAATGCGAACCCAAAAAACCTGCAGCGCCTGTAATTAATACCCGTTTCATTTGTGAATATTTTGTTAAGCAAAAGTACGGTTTAAAATAATTATAAAGAACATCTAAAATTAGTTTTTCATAATAAATCTAAATAGTCAAAAGGTTTGAAACATAGCTTTTCATTTCATTCTCAAACTGTTCTTTAGAAAAGTGAAAGCATGGTTTCTAATTTCAGATAAATTAAAACTACCGCATAACTAATTATTAATTATTTTTATGTTAATTTTTTTAATATATTTGAGTGTTAACAAAATAAAAACATTAAAAATGAAAAACACTACATTTAAACAAAATTTCACTTTTTACTTAATTGCTTTATTTTTATTTACAGTTAATACTATTTCTGCCCAAGGCTGCATTGTGTACGACGATTTGACCTTAAATGAACGGCAAACATTAGGCATTAATGAGCAAGCTTTTCAAGCTTACAAAACAAATACTCAAACAAATTCAGTAGATTTTGAGTCTGCCACACCAATAGACTATCCACTTACGCCAAAAAAGTTTAGAATACAATTTTGGAATGTTCAAGATAATAATGGTCAAGGAATATGGGTTCCTTATAATGAAGCGGTTGCACATGTAAAAATTCTAAATAGCTATTATAAAGATTATAATATTTGTTTTGTTTTATCAGGTATCGGAGCCTTAAGAGATAGCACTCGCACGAAGAATTCCACCAGCGCTCAAATGAAAACTTCAGGTGAACAAAGAAATGCGTATAAAGATAATGCAATTAATATTTATATGGCTGATTCTATTTCAGGTGGTGCTTTTGGAATGACAACTTATTTTTCGAATTCAATTGCTCTTCAGCAATCAGCTATGTCCTCAAAAGACTTGCTTGCTCACGAAGTAGCACATACCTTGGGTATTACGCACACCATTGGAGTCTGGAATTTAATTCCTAATTCCCCGAATGGAATGGGTATGTTCTCTGATTGCGAACATGTAACCCGAGACCCCAATGACATAAATTATAATGCAGATATTGCTGGCGATTACGTAAGAGATACTGCTGCAGATCCAGGTTTAAGAGGAGATCCTACACACCAATATTATAATACAGATGCTAACTGTAATTATTTTGGTAATGAAATAAATTGTGACGGGACATCTTATCAGGTTGACAGTGCTCTTGTTGGTAATTTAATGTCTTATGGCGGACAAACATGTAAGATAGGATTATCATTAGGGCAAGCTGAACGAATGCACTATTTGATAGATAATGCAGACCCTGCAAGCAATGCTGTAAAAAGGGCATTAATTACAGATGATAGTGATTTTAATTATGACCTTGTTGTTAGAGATGCGGAAGACGATTTTGGAGATGAACCAAATACTGCTACACAAAATTTTTGGACAAGCCCTGATATTTGGGTACGTCCAACAAACGACAATAGTCTTACTCCTGAAAACCCCGTATATGGTATTGGTAAAAATTATATAAAAGTACGTGTAGTAAACAAAGGCTGTTCAACATCTGCTGGCGAAGGAAAATTAAAATTACATTGGACAAAAGCAGGTACTAATTTACCTATGGATGTATGGGAAGATGGTAACTACTATGTTAATGGCTATCCGTTAGGTGGTCTAATTGGTGAAATAGATTTACCCGCTTTAGAATCGTATGAAGAACATATATTTACATTTCCATGGGAGGTGCCAAATCCCGCAAACTATTCTGATATAGATGAACCTTGGCACTTCTGTTTAATGGCAAAGATAGAATCTCCAAACGATATTTCTACTTTGCCAGAAGATAACGGAGTTTATTATCACTTTTTAAACAGCAACAATATTACGTTAAAAAATGTTCATGTAATTAATAATACATCTTCTAATTCAGGTAAAATACACATTGGCAATTTTACAGGCACAGTTAAAAAATTCAAATTAAAGTTAAGTAATTATATATCATATAATTCTAATACAAATATTTTTAATGAAGCAGAAGTTAAATTTACCTTTGATAATAAATTATGGTCTATATGGCAAAGCAGCGGTTTTCAAGGATCAAACTTCACAAATTTTGGCGAAAAAACTATAATTGTGAATGAAGACACCGAAATATTCCTAAATAATTTTCCTGCAAATGACTTTGGTTTGTTAAATGTTAAAGTAAACTTTTTAACTGATGCTTATACAAGCAATGACTTGTTTGGATTTAATGTAGAACATTGGGATAACGATTCCAACGAATTAATCGGTGGCGAACTGTATTTAGTTAATAAAAATGAACGCGATTTGTTCACTGCCGACGCTACTGTGGCTAACAACACTTTACAAGCAGTAACTATTAACGAACCCGCAGTTTATAACTGGTACGATGCCAATGGTACTTTATTACACACTGGGCAAAATTATACTGTAAGCAATACAAACGGTACGTATTTGTTAGAAGTAATTGCAGATTATGATGGGTATAAAGACATGAAAGAAGTTACTATGACACCTAACAATACAGTATTACTTCATAACATTTATCCAAACCCAGCAACAAACAATGTAACAGTACAATATAATCAGCTTAATTGTAATAATGCCTATATAATGTTGGTAAATGTAAACAGTAATGCTAGTTCTAATTACATATTAAACTTAAACAGTAGTTCTATAAACATAAATACTTCACAGTTTACCTCGGGATTGTACCGTGTAGTATTGGTATGCGATAATAACGTTACAGAAAGTCATAACCTAATAATACAATAACTATGAAAAAATTAATTTTAACTTTATTAACACTTGTTCCTATTTTAACCCAGGCACAAGTAACTTTAATACCCGATCAACACCTTGAAAACTATTTAGTTTATTGGGGGTATGACACTGATGGTGTTATAAATGGACAAATATTAACTACTGATGCTTTAAATGTTACAGAAATTGATTTTTTACATAAAGGACCAACATTTGTAATTAGTAATTTAGGAGGGTTAAATGATTTTTTTAATTTAGAAACATTTAAATTAACTTCCAACACTTTAAAAACAGTAAATTTCACAAATTTATCTAATCTTAAAAATCTATATTTTGATACTTTTGAATTAACCACATTCGATGTTACACCACTAGCTGCTTTAGAAGAATTAGAGATTAATGATACTTCCACAGATGTACCTATTTCTGCTGGTATAAGGGAATTAGATTTTAGCAATAGTATAAATTTTAAATCATTACATATTCAAAATTTACCGCATTTAGAATTAATAAATCTACGCAACAATACAGCTAATTCTGTTAATATTCTTATACAGCGAGGAGAGAATATTTGTGTAGAAGTAGATAACTATATTGCAGCTACTAATAGCTTGCCACCTTATGACACATGGTCTATTACGGTACATGGACCTATTATCAGCCTCCCTAATTACTATTTTAGCGATAAATGTACCTTAAGCATAGAAAAATTTGTAAACGATAATTTTAAAATATATCCAAATCCTACAACAGCGTATGTTTCCATAGAACAAAAAACAACTGTTGGCGTAACCTTGCAATCGGTTCAAATTTTAGATAGTTCGGGTAAATGGATCAAATCCATTAAAGATAACTTTAACCAGATAGATGTTTCAAAATTAAGTAAAGGAATGTACTTATTTGTGATACAAACAGATAAAGGCAACAAAACAGAAAAAATTATCGTAAAATAGATTTTCAAGAACAGAGCTTTAATCAGCTCTGTTTTTTTTACTTTCTACAAATTCACGAATCTCTGCTTCAAACCGTTCTTTAGAAAAAGTAAAAGCATGGTTTCTAATTTCAGATAAATTAAACGTTTTATGCTCAAATTCATGTATAGCCGTTATTACGGATGCTATTGTTTGTTCGTTAAACAAAATACCTGTTTTACCGTTGATAACTGTTTCTAAAACACCACCTGCTTTGTAAGCAATTACGGGCGTTCCGCAAGCCTGCGCTTCAATTGGTGCAATTCCAAAATCTTCTAAACCTATATGAATAAAGGCTTTTGCTTTTGAAAGTATTTTATTTACTTCGGTAGAATCTAAATAGCCTGTAAACTGAATATTGGATTTTGCGATATATTTTAATTTCTGCAATTGATCGCCATCACCAATAACAATCAGTTTTTTGCCTAATTGGTTAAAGGTTTCCACAACTAAATCAAAACGTTTGTAAGGCACAATTCTACCAATGGCAACGTAATAATCTTCTTTAGTATCGCAAAAAGTGAAATGTTCTAAACTTACCGGCGGATAAATTACAACCGAATCTCGGTTATACGTTTGCTTTACCCAATTTTGAACGAATTTTGAATTGCTTATGATATAATCTGGACGTTGTGCCTGACGTACATCAATCTTTCGAAGCAAATTAATAAGTGGTTTTAGTAAAAAAACGGCTTTACCAAAATACAAATCAACCTCATCCCAAATATATTTAAAATTTCGAGCCTGAAAATAACTGATATGCAACTGATTAGCCGATGTTTTTTTCACTCCTTTTGCTACTGCATGTGATGACGAAATAATTAAATCAACCTCTTTATTGATCTTTATTTTTGATGTAAAATAGTGAAATACAAAGAAAAAAAGTCTGAAATAGTTGCCTAGTTTCTGTAAAAAAGTAGTTTTAATGTGGTAGTTTTCGGGGAAAATCTTTTTAAAATCTTTTTCCTTCATGATGTTTACCAAAGCATGTGTTTCATTAAACTGAAAAACGTTCTGCAAAGAAGTCAACACACGTTCTGCACCGCCGTATTTATCCAACCAATCAACTACTAAAGCTTTTTTCAACCTTGTTTAATTTAAGAATTACAAAAATAGTATTTAACAACGATATGAACACCACACCTATTTGGCGGTCTAAAAGATTTTCTGTTAAAAAACTGATGGAAACAACAATTATAAACGTTTGATATAAAACCGACGAATTAGGATAGAAATAAAATAATGCTAGTACAAATAAAATCAATCCGAAAATTCCGAACTTCAACATTTGATCGAAATACTGATTGTGGGTATTGTATGTAACTTTATTGAAATCTTCGTACGATTTATAAGTAAATCCGTTGTAGCAATTATTTAATTTTTCTTGAACTTTATCTGCACCAACTCCCAATACAAAATGATCAGATATCAGATCTGTAGCACAATGCCAAATTCCGTAACGGTAATTAACTTCGTGCGGTTCCTGATCTTTATTGGGTAAAACAAGATCTTTTTCAACCACTTTTATGTATCGCTCCTTCATCGGCGAAAACCAAAATAAAGCCAACGCACATATAGGCAAAGCAATTAAAAGACTCCATTTTACAGTTTGTCTTTTGATCGATTTAAAAACGATAAACAGCAAACCGATTAAATAACAAGCCAATGCCATTCGTGCCGAATAAATGTAAGTTGAAAACAATAAAAATATGATTGTAGAAATACTTAACAAGTTTATTTTTCTGTTGAAAAACATTTTAAACGTTAACCATAAAGCAGCGAAAATTGTCAGTAATCCCAAATAAGGTAAGTGTAACGAAGTTGCTTCTGCAAATAAATTCCGAAAAATTGGATGATAAAAATCGTTTTGCTTCCAGGCGTCGTTCCAACCAAAATTGAACACTTTAATCCAACCTAAACTATTCAATACAAAAACCGATATTATATAAACTGATCCAAAAGTTTGCAACAGTTTTTTGGTAACAATGTCTTTGTTAAGAATGAATCCTAAAGGAAAAATTAAAAAAGGCAGACTTTTGGTGATTGATTTACCTAATTCTTTAAAATTCTCTGCAAACGGAAGGTAAAACACATACATTAAACATAAAAAAGCCAATATTAAAAAGGTAAATTTATGTGTTTTTAAAAGCGGAAATGTTTTGTTTTTAAACGCATTTATTAACGATAAAACCAACCAGATCATCATTAAAATTGAGAAATGGTTCAGTTTTAAAATTGGAAAAAGCCCTAACGCACAGGTACTAAAATAAAAAACTTTAGCTAAACGCATTCAATTCGGTTTTTAAAACATCAAGGTAATTATTTCTTTTAAGATATTCTTGCGCTTTCAAGGTTTTTTCAATGGCATTTTTCTGATTGTTAATGACCGATAAAATCTGATTTTTAAATTCAAAAATATCATCGGCATGAAAATACATATCTTGCGTTAACCCAATACCTTCCGCACCAACGCTTGTACTAACCAGTGGAACACCGTTTATCAACGCATTTACCGATTTTACCTTAACACCGCTGCCGTGAAACATGGGGTTTACAAATACCTTTGCTTTTTGATAATACTGCTTTAAACACGGCGCATTTACAACAAAAGTTACGTGTGGCAAGTGACTGTATTTTTCCTGAATTTCTTTATCTTCTTCCTTTAAAGACCCAACGATGTAGAAATGATAATCAGGAATTTCGGCTATCAGTAAAGGATGAATATTTTTTAAATACCAATCTAAACCGAAAGTGTTGTTCTGCATAAAAAGCGATCCCATAAAAACAACATTATTTCCAGTTTTTTCGGTAGGAATAACAATCTCATCGTTTATAGGAAAAGGCATAAAAACACTCTTTTTTAAAAGGTTTACAGCAGATAAATCGTCTTTTGAAATAAACCATAATTTATCGGCTTTATCAAAAACCAAGGCAGACAAGTGTTTAATTTTTGATGTTTCCAGCTTATAATAAATCTTCTGCCTTAAACTGTTGGAACTTTTACCTAACATTTTAAAATAATGACTTTCAATATTATGAACTCGGACTACAATATTTTTATAACTGATGGATTTGTTCAGGGTGATTCCCCAACAAAATTCGCTTTCTAAAATAACCAAATCGTAGGTTTGATTGATATCGATCGAAGCCAAACCTTTACGGCTTAAAAACTGCAAAGGCAAATTACTGAAAAGCTGCTGCAACTGATTTTTACGGCGTGTGAAGAAAAAATGACGCGTATGTAAAGCAATCTCATCGATTTGTTTTTGGGTAGGATTTACCTTTTCGGTAACCACCAAATCAACTTCGTGGCCTAAAGAAGTGAGCCCTTTTATTCTTTCCCAAACATCGATAGCTCCGCCAAAAATGGGAGGCGAAGGAATAAATCCGCTAACTACTGCTATCTTCATTCTTCTTTAAATTATATTTCTTTTCAAAAACATCGGCAATTGCCAGGAAAATCCACACATCATATTTTACGTGATAGGTAATATAAACAATTCCTGCCATAACTGCAAACGCTAACGGAATTCTTAAAAAATAAAAATCTAAATCCTGTATTTTGCTTAACGTTAAATACCTTTTGATATAGAATTGATAAAAGAAAATAATGAAGAAAACTCCGCCGAACATCAATTCATCAAAGAACGCACTTTTAGTTGATAATGCTTGGGTTGTTGACAGATATCCGCGAATTTCCTGCAAATTGAACTGATCTACGATGCTTGATTCTAAAATATATTCTAAAACCTGCGGATAATACGTTACAAAACCGCTCCAACCAACGCCTAACGGACATAAAACAAAAACCGAAATAGAAGTTATTACTGATGAAAATCGTGTGCCGAAAGTTCCGCTGGTTGTTATTTGCTCTGCAATTATTTCGCGCAGAACAAACCCTAAATAACCACCAACTACTAAAAGCAATGCAATAGCTACAACAAATGCGTTTCGTAAGTATTTATTTTTCTTTAGATATGATAGTGTTAAAGGTAAAATTGACAATAATACCAACAGTAAAAACCCTTTAGATTCACTTACCAATGAGTAAGCTAAAAACAAATAGATGCTTTGCAGATAAACCATCCATTTCCAAAAACCCTTAATCTTTAAATAATGTATCAGAAAAACAGGTAGGAAAATAAAAATAATCAATATGGTTCCTGTCCAGCTTTCTTCTGGTGTTAATAGTCGAACACGCCAGTATTTTTTTGCTAATGTGTGTAAAAAGGGCAAGAAAATTTCATTCGTTTTTAAAAAGTATATCTCTACCGTTAAAAACAAGGTTATAAACAACTGTGTTAAATAAACTGCCGAAAAAAGGTTTCTAACTTTATTAAAATTATTGCTTAAATACGAGTAAAAAAACTGATACAGAATGAAAATAACTATTGGATAAACACTCATTTTAAGTGTTTTAATAATGATGTTTTCATCTAAAACCACGAGTGTTTCATTATGAATGTAGGAAACGGCAAGAAATACAGCCGATATTAAAAAAGTGTAAAGCAGGTATTTTAAGTAATGTACCGCGTAATTACTGAATTTTATTGTTTGGTTAGATAAAATATAAACAAGCATAAAAGGCGCCAATAACACAACAGGCGACCTGCCAATTTCACCCACCACATTATGCAAAGGGAAATCTTGGTAAATAGCAGCAAAAATTACTATTAAATATATAATTACCTGTTTATTTAACGTCATTAAATGTAATTTTAATCAGTTGGTTAGCCAATGTAAACTGTCCTTTGCGCAATCTGTTAACTATTAATAATAAGCTTGAAAAATAAAATTTAAAACTTAACGAATAGTACTTTTTAATGAATTTTTTTCTGCTGATAAAAAGCTGTGTTTCCGAAAAAATGCTTTTCTTTTTTTTGTAAGATGATCCAATGGTTGCACCTTCTTTATGATAAACAATACTTTTTTCGCACCAATCTGGTTTATATCCTTTGCTTTTTGCCCGATAAACCCAATCTAATTCTTCGTAATAAAGGAAAAAATCTTCATTCAACAGACCTATTTCTTCCACAAGCAATCTAGATACAAACAAAGAAGCACCATGCGGATAATCAATACTTGGTAAATCTTTCTTTAAAACATTTTTATTTTTTCCTTCGCCAACGTGTTCTGAAATGTAAAATGTTTGGTTAAAAGATCCGCCTACAGCTTGGATCGTTTCATTATTATAAAAATACAATAATTTGCTGCCTAAAATGGTTTTAGGATGTTGGCTGTGATATGCTTTTAATTCGTTTAACGCTTCAGGATCAACAGCGGTATCATTATTTAAAATCCAGAAATAGGCTGCATTATTTTGCATCATACCAAATTGCAACGCAATATTATTTCCGTGCGCAAACCCTTTGTTTTCTTTGGCTTTTATTAAGATAATTTGTTCGTTATTGATTTCTTTATCTTCATTTTGAAAAAAGCTTACAAATGATATCTGCTGATTCTTAACAAACTCGCAAATAGTATCAAACTGTTTAATATCCGAAGAATTATCTACAACAATAATCTTAAAATCAGTCGCAGTCATTTTTTGTAACGAAAGGATACAATCGCACGTATCGTTGCTTCCGTTATGGTTTAAAAGAATTATGTAGGTATTTTTTTTCATGCCGCCAATTCTTTTTTACCAGTTATCCACATACTGCCGGTTACAAAAATTTCTGTGATATATAATGTTAAAATAATACCGTATAAATGAAAGTTATGTGTTAATACAAATCCCAAAACTACCGTAATTAATAAGGCTACACTTAAAATTAGTAAGATTTTTCTGTGATGATTTTTAAATAATAATGTTTGATAAAACGGAATGTTCAATGCAACGATTATTGGTAAAAATAGTAAGAAACTGCTTAATTTCAATCCTTCATTAACTTCATTACTCAAATCAAAAAAGGTAGCCAAATAAGGTATTATAAGTACAATTACTACTGCTATTATCGATAAAAATATCACGTTAAAAAACGTCATTTTAAAAACATACGCTTTTGCTGCTTTAAAATTTGTTACAATTAAATTGCAGTAGCTTGGATAGGTAACATTGAAGAACACACCCAAATAACTTCTAAAAGCAACTAAAAACAAATCGATTATCTTAAAAATTCCGGCATACGTATTTCCTAACACTGTGTTGATAATAAATACTGGTGCTTGTGTGTAAAGACTAATGGAGAAATTAGAAAGTACAATAGATTTATTATGTTTGATAAAAATCCATACTCTTTTTACCGATAATTTAGTGTTTTTTGATATTTTATAGTAAAACCAACTGTAAATGATACTGTTCGCCACTCCTAAAATCCCCACAACATACACATAATCTTCGGGCTTTTGTACCAAAAGATAAATACCAATTACATAAATTAGTTTCGACCAAAAAATAATGTGATTGATTTTTTTAAAAGATTCTTGTGCCTGATAAATCCAAATGGGGTTGTAATACCAAGCAACAATCCATGTTAATCCCCAATAATACGTTTTATCTACATTTAAAATACTAAAGATAATTACAAGCAGACTTGTTAACGCAATGCAGCAAATCAATCGGTATTTGTAATTTAAACCTATGTAGTTTTTTAAGTACGTTATTTTAGATCGGTAAGCACTTATTTCTTTTACCCCGATTAAATTCGCACCAAATTCAATTACAAGACCCAACAAAATATAAACCGTTGTTACTACACCGACAATACCCCATTTATCAACACCACAGACCGGAATTACGTAAAGTGCAACTAAAAAAGGCGCCAGCAAATTAACAACTTGTCCGGCACCATGTATTAGAATGTTTTTTATTGAGGTTTGATTGTCCAAAAAGTCTAATTTTTTAAACTCTTTATTTTAGAATTTAAATAAGCTATTGCGATGTATATAAACATAAAAAATAGAGGTAAAACAATAAAGGATGGCAAAAACGGACTTACCGCAATGTTCATAAATTTGGTTGCAACATACACCACTTTTTCCTGCTCTATTAACTGAACATCAACAGCGTTTAACTGTTTCATTAATCCTTCTTTAGCCGTTAAAAGATCTGCCAATTCCGGATAAGCGTTCATGGTAATATCGTTCACCTTATTTTCGCTACCCAAACGCTGAAACAAACCATTGATATGTTCGATAGATTTTACTATTTCTGCACGTTTTGCAAGCGTATTCGCCTTTTCAATTTCTTTACGTTTGTTAAAGTAAGGATCACTGTTTAGTTCTTCAAGAATTTTTTCAATACTTAAATCTGTCTTTCCTAAACCTTCGGTATAAACCGTTAAAAGGTGAAATTTATAATTCTTAGACGCCAATTTACTTTTTGAATATTTCTCGATATCAATACCGCGGTCACTTAAAACTTTAAAGGCTTCAAAATGAACAGGATCGGTTAAAATATAATTATACGCATCGTAAATTGGTTCTATTTTAAGCTTGTAAACTTCATTACCTGCATTAAGCGAAATCAGTTTTTTATTAAGCTCTAAACGGTCATAATCTTTAATTTTCTGATTTAAATAATCGATACTTCCAAAATTCGGCACCACAATAAGCTCATGTCTTAATCGGCTCGATTTTGTAGAATCAACATACATTCCCAAAGCAATTCCAACAATTAAAAGCCCTAAAAAAACATACCATCTGCGAACAATAAAGCGCAACAAACGATAAATGCTTAAAATAAAATTATTATAAAAACCGTTTGCGCGTTGAGCCATAAACTTAACATCTACTTCGTTAGGCAGATCTGAATTATGATTTGATAGTTTTTCTTGCATATTAACAGTTAAAAATTTGTTCTAGTATTTTTATGGTTATTAGGTATGTTGGTTTTACGCCCGATGCTCCTAAACCGCCCGAAGCCAGTGTACTTCCTGTTTCCAGTGGATTATCTGATGCGTAATAAGCATACCGTACTTTTATGTCTGGGTTGATGCTTTTGCGTATTTTTGATGCCGATTGTATGGCTTTTTGATAATGTGCGCCTTCCATTTCTAACCCAATTACGCGCCAGGTTGAATCGTGAAAGAACTTCAATAAATCTTTGTTTTGTAACGATGTTCCTAAAACGGTAATCATTGATCCGCCAAAAACCGGAATATCGTTTCCTTGGAACATTTCTACGTTTAATTCGTTTTCAAACGGATAATTATCGCCTGTTCCTTCATTAATATGAGCCGTTGGAATCATGATATCGCCTTTTTCGCCGACCAAAATCCCAGCTTTTCCCATTATTGAAACTGATTCTACATTTAAATGAAAATCTTTATTAAATGGTTTCAACAATTCATCGATCGTTTCATAAGCCTGTTCGCCAAAAGCATAATCCATTACAATAAGCACCGGTTTATCTGCTGTGTTTTCTGGAACGGCGTATTTACTAAACGTGGTATTGTCGAACTTTATTTTAGCGGTATCAAAAATCTGCACGTCTATGTTTGTCCCTGATGTATCCGGCAAAAAAAGCATTCCTTCATTCGTAGCACGTTCGGCAACCAAAGCACGTAAATCGCTGTTTCCGGTTTTGCTTAACTCTTCAAAAATCTCGGTTTTATCCTTCCCTCGTAATTTCGATTTTAAAACATCCGCAGCAAAAATCGAATTCATTACACTGTGCATGTTCGCGCTGATAATGTGCAACGGACGGTTTAATAACTGTAAACGCTGTAATTCGGTTTTTATTTTGGTTGCCCAAATTTCGCCGTAAATATGATGACCTAAACGTTCGCGTAAAATCGGACTAAAAGTAATGGTTCTTTTGTTGTTTTCCAAAACTTCTTCCAAAGCAATTTTTCCCAGCCAGTAAATTACGTGTAAAAAACGATCGGGATTTTCTTCGGTAGCAAATGCGCTGTAAATATCGTTAATTTCGGCGAAGCTTCTGCCTAAAATAATGGTGGTGTGCGATATTGCAATTTCACGTTCTGTCAACGATAAAGGTTCTTGAGTTAAAACGGCATGTTCCAACTTTAACCAATCGCGCGAAACATTGTCGTCATCGTCAATTAAAATGCGGTCTTTAATTTTGTGCGATTCCACAAACATAAAGGTTAAATGCGTTAAAACATCGTAAATATCAGATCGTCCGCGTGTGATTTCGATGTTCATTTGTTCGTAATCAATACGGTAACAATTGCGTCGGCGTTTTGGTGGAACAATCGGTTTAAAGTGCGATTGCGAATAACCTTCATCTGATGTTAAATTAATGTATCGGCATTCTTCAATACCTATCGGTAAGCGTTCAATTACATAAAGCAAACCGCTTAATTCTACTTTTTCATCGGCGATTGATCCGTAAATTTCTGGTCGTAAAAGTAATAAAGCTTCGCGCAGAGTTTCGCCCGAAACACCCATTGGTTTGTAAAAACCGCGATTAAACAAATGGCGCATGGTAATGTACAAACGTTCTACCGCTGCCGATGATTCTTGTGCCCGTGTTCTTGTTATGTATTTTATTTCTGTCATTTTTTTAATTTGATAAAATCAATCCGATTGCCGGATCTACTATTTCTCTTGGTGCATTTGGATTTCTTGGTTGAAACTGATCGTTTGGAAACCATTCGCCGTACATGTATCTAAACGATGATGTTTTTTCTACTTTATTATTCATAACATCGGGCTGATAACGGAAATCTTCAAACAACTGATCTCCTTTTACGAAATTCGCCGGACGAAACTGATTATTTTCGGTCATTAACCATTCCACCGCAACAAAAATTCCGTTTTTAGGAATTTTAATATTGTACTTTAAAACATTGATTAAATTTTTCTTGGTTCCGCGTTTTACTGTCGTAATTATAGGATCAATCAGTAAATCATCGCTCGGGCAACCGTATTCGTTCATTCGTAAAAACCGAATTTTAATAGTGGCTGCGGCAACGGCGCTTTTGGTGTACACAATTACTTTATCAATATATTGAACCGATTTTATTTCGGCATCGTTCTCAAAAAACTTTCCGTACATATACGGAACATTTCCCGGAGCAAAATACATGTTTTCGAAATGTGCATTGCCAATGGTATGATGGAACGATTTTTCGGGCAGAACCAACAAAGCAGGCTGCGGAATTTCGTAAGATTCTAATGTAACATTTGTGGTTTTTGATGCTTCTTCTCTAAAGATTTTATGCCCCGATGCGTTGAAAACCAAAGTATCGGTAGCCAATGCCGATGGTATATAAAACATGCCTAACGAATCGGTTGTGGTTCCGTCGCTTCCATCTAAAACCCAAATATTTGTGAGCGGTAAAGGTTTATTTTCGGTATTCACCACCTTTCCGCTAATCTGTGCAAAAACACATATTGGAGTTATTAATAAAAGAAACAGCAACTTTTTCATACGCTATTGTAGTTTGTGAATGAAATCGGCAATTTTACGGTCGTTCGCCAAACGTGGCAGTTTATTTTGCCCGCCCAATTTTCCTTGTGATTTCATGTATTCGTTAAAACCACCAACAGGAACTTTGGTAATTACTAAAGTACGCAAAACATTTCCAACAATTAAATCATCGTAATAAACATTTTGATTTCTTAACGCAGCATCGATCTTCAGTGCAAAATCCTCCAAATTAGTCGGTTCTTTTTCAAATTCTACCAACCATTCGTGATAAGGCAATCCGCTTTCGGGATTAATTTGTGGCGCAACCGTAAATTCAGTGACCATAGCATCACTTTCAGTCAAAGCCTGTTGCATTGCTTCCTCAACTTCTTTACCAATAACGTGTTCGCCAAAAGCCGAAATGTAATGTTTAATACGCCCGGTTACAACAATTCTATACGGTTTTAGCGACGTAAACATAACAGTATCACCAATATTATACGCCCACAAACCTGCATTGGTGCTAATGATTATTACATAATTAACGTTTAATGCTACCTCGCCTATTATGTAACGTTTTGGATTTTCGGTATAAAATTCATCGGCTTTAATAAACTCGTAAAAAATACCGGCGTTTAAAAGCAGTAACATTCCTTTTGCTTTTTGAGAATCCTGATAGGCGAAAAATCCTTCGGATGCCGGATACAGTTCGATACTATCTACTTTTCTGCCAATTAACTGCTCAAAATTTTTTCGATAAGGTTCATAATTCACACCGCCATAAATAAACAGATTGAAGTTTTTAAAGAGATCGCCTACTTTTTGCCCGGAAACCTGAATTAATCGATCAAAATACATCTGTACCCACGAAGGAATCCCGGAAATAACCGACATATTTTGATCTTTAGTTTCCTGCACAATAGCATCAACTTTTGTTTCCCAATCATCGATACAATTAGTTTCCCAACTTGGCAAACGGTTTTTTTGAAGATATTTAGGAACATAATGTGCAGCGATTCCCGATAACCTGCCGACTTTTACTCCGTTTTTTTCGGTCATTTCGGGACTTCCTTGTAAAAAGATCATTTTACCATTGACAAAATCGGCATTACCCGTTTCTTGAATGTAAAACAAAATGGCATTGCGCGCGCCCTGCACATGATAAGGCATTGATTCTTTTGTAATAGGAATATATTTTGCACCCGATGTAGTGCCCGACGTTTTTGCAAAATACAACGGCTTGCCTTTCCATAAAACATCTTTTTCGCCGGCAACTACCTTATCAACATACGGTTTTAAAGCCTCGTAATCGCGCACGGGAACGTATTTTACAAAATCGGCATGCGATTTTATTGCCAAAAACAAATGATCTTTACCAAACTGCGTTTGTTTTGCCTGTTGAATTAACGAATAAAATAGATTTTCCTGCGTTACAACGGGTTTAATCATCCATTTTTGTTGCTGCATTACAACAACATTGGCGAATATTTTTGCAAAAAACGACTTTAAAGACATACTTTAGATTTAATTATACAAAAATCGAACATCTAATTTTAATAAAATAACAAAGCGCCAAAAAGTTTAATTATTTTAATATTAACACTTTCTACTGTTAAAAATTACAAAATAAAAAAATAAGATAGCTTTAAAATGTTATATCTTTGCTTGATATTTTAATTAAATATAATGAATTCTATAGTAGTATTTTTAGGAATGCCGAGTGCATGGCAGATAATTTTAATTATTGCAGTGATTTTGCTGATGTTTGGTGGTAAGAAGATTCCTGAACTAATGCGCGGATTAGGCTCTGGCATTAAAGAGTTTAAAGATGCTACGAAAGATGATGAAAACAAAGATCAATCTAAAAAATAATTAAATAAAATGGGAAGAATTGGAATGCCCGAGATATTGGTAATAGTAGTAGTTTTACTATTGTTATTTGGTGGAAAAAAAATACCTGAATTAATGAAAGGATTAGGTTCTGGTATTAAAGAATTTAAAGATGCTACGAAGGATAACAGTGGAGCAACTTCAAATCCGAATAAAAACAATACAGATTCTAAATCTGAATAAAACTTAAAAGATGCTTTTGGCATCTTTTTTTATTTCCACTAATTCTGCTTTGGAAACAAATTAAAATTAAATGCCCGCTTGAAAAGTATCAAGCGGGCATCCCTTATAAAACATAATAAAAACACTACTTTTTTTAATTCCGATCACTTAAAATTTAAATGATTGGTCTTTTTCATAACAATTTCTTTTTTGTAATTTTCTTTTTCATATTATATAAAGCAAATGAAAGACCAAAAAACGGAAACTATATATTATTTTCAGCAGATCTATCACAAACCCACGTAAATCAACACTTTGAGTGATAAATCAATTTTATCAATAATAAAACACTTTGCCAATTACTCAATTTACACCGTGAAAACGTACCCGAATTGAGTATTATTTCCACTATTTTAGTGTGTAATTGCTAATTATCAAAAATCATGGTTAGTTGCAATCGCTTTTTCTGCTGATCTACTTCTAACACTTTTACCTGAACATGTTCGTGTAGTTTCACAACTTCGTTCACATCGGCAACAAAACCCGCCTTTAACTGCGATATATGAACCAATCCACTTTCCTTAATACCAATGTCAACAAAACAGCCGAAATTAGTAATGTTGTTAATGATGCCGTTGTAAACTTTACCCACCTCAACATCGTTTATTGATTTTAATGAAGCATCAAACTCCAACACTTTTGCCTTTTTACGCGGATCTAATCCCGGTTTTTCCAATTCTTTCAACAAATCGGTTACATAATGAATTCCAAATTGTTCTGAAATGTATTTTGAAGGATCTATCTTTTCGATTGCTGATTTATTTCCGATCAATTCATTAGTACTGATTTTTAAATCTTTCGCCATTTTTTCGACCAAAACATAAGCTTCCGGATGCACCGCAGAATTATCTAACACAAAATCGCCATTTACAATTCTAACGAATGCTGCCGCCTGCTGATACGCTTTTTCACCCAAACGTGGTACGTTTTTTAAATCTTTTCTATTCGTGAAAGCTCCGTTTTCTGCGCGATATGTTACAATTTTTTCAGCTAGTTTTTCGCCGATTCCCGAAACGTAACTCAACAGCGATTTACTTGCAGTATTTAAGTTAATGCCAATTTTATTTACACTGCGAATTACCACCTGATCTAATTCTTCTTTCAACAAGGTTTGATCCACATCGTGCTGGTACTGACCAACACCAATTGATTTTGGATCGATCTTAACCAATTCTGCCAACGGATCTTGTAATCTTCGACCAATTGAAACGGCACCACGAACGGTAACATCATAATTTGCAAATTCGTCACGCGCAATTTTCGATGCCGAATAAACCGACGCACCTGCTTCGCTTACCACAAAAACCTGCAAAGGTTTATCAAACGCAACTTTTTTTATGAAAAATTCGGTTTCGCGACTTGCCGTTCCGTTACCAATAGCAATGGCATCAATTTTATACGAATTCGCCATCGAACGGACTTTTTTGGTAGCCATGGCAATATCTTTCTGGGGTGCGTGCGGAAAAATAGTTTCGTTGTACAACAGATTTCCGGTTTCATCGACACATACAACTTTACAGCCGGTTTTAAATCCAGGATCGATTCCCATAACACGTTTTTCGCCCAATGGAGCCGACAATAACAACTGCGACAAATTCTCTGAAAAAACTCCGATCGACTGTAAATCGGCTTTTAGTTTGTATTCCTGCAATACTTCGTTAGACAACGCCGGTTCTAACAAACGCTTGTAAGAATCAGCAACTGCTTTTGAAATTTCGACAGCTGTTTCGTGGTTTTTATTTTTAATTACGGTATCTTCTATAAATGTAATAGCTTCGGTTTTATCAATGCTTACATCTAACTTTACAAAACCTTCGTTGTGTGCACGCAACATTGCCAACAATCTGTGGGCTGGCGCTTTAAACAATGGTTCGTTCCAATCGAAATATTGTTCAAATTTTTTTGCAGAATCTTCATCCTTTTTTGCTTTTACAACTTTTGTCGAAATTTCGGCATTGCGCTGAAACTTGCGTCGAAGTGCTTTTCGAACAAAAATATTTTCGTTGATCCATTCGGCTATAATATCTCTCGCGCCTTGTAAAGCATCTTCACCCGAAAAAACTTTACTGTTTAAATATCTTTCGGTAGTGTACTCTAAATCATCAACATTTTGCGACATGATCATTTTTGCCAAGGGTTCTAATCCAGCTTCGCGTGCAGTATCGGCTTTCGTTTTTCTTTTCTTTTTAAAGGGAAGATATAAATCTTCGATTTCGACCAAATCAAAAGAATTCTGAATTTTATCTTTTAAGAAATCAGTCAGTAATCCTTGTTCTTCTATCGATGCCAAAACAGATTCTTTTCTTTTAACCAATGTTTCAAACTGATTGGAAAGTTTTGCAATTTGTTCGATTTGAACTTCATCTAAATTCCCCGTAGCATCTTTTCTATACCTCGCGATAAACGGAATGGTACAATCTTGTGCTAATAATTCTAATGTACTTTGTATGGATTTATCGGAAACGGCAACTTTTTCCTTTATATATTGAATAGTGTTCATTGCATGAATTTTGAACTGCAAAAATACTCCTTTAGATCAATCTATTAAAATAAATAAAATTTTGTTTTACAAAATAATATATTGTTATTCAAAATTTATAACTTTGTACCGAAGTTAAAATACAACGATGCGTATAGTAACATTTTCTAAAATAAAACTATTTATTGAAAAACATGCCGATGCAGATGTTGCCTTACGCGACTGGTATTTTAAAACCAAAAGAAGCGATTGGAATAATTTGAGTGAATTAAAACAAACCTTTGCAACCGCAGATTATATTGGTAATAACAGATTTGTTTTTAATACTAAGGGAAATGATTACCGCTTGGTTGCCATTGTAATTTTTGCATCGAAAAAAGTTTATATACGTTTTATTGGAACGCATGCAACGTACGATAAAACAAACTGTTTAAATATTTAAGTATGAGAAGTATTGAAACACAAAAAGAATACAAGGCTGTTTGTATGCGTGTGGAAGAATTATTAAAAAAGGTGGGTAACGAAACATTACCCGACGATCCTAATTTTATAGAGTTAGATTTACTTTCGGATTTAATAGCCGATTACGAAGAACAACACGAGCCTTTAACACAACCTACGCTGGTTGATGTGATAAAATTAAGAATGTACGAAAAAGGTTTAAACCAAAAACGCTTATCTGAATTGTTAGGCGTAAGTACATCTCGTATTAGTGAATATCTTAACGGTAAAAGCGAACCACCGTTAAATGTGGCACGCGATATTAGTGTAAAATTAGATATAGATCCTGCAATTGTTTTAGGTGTATAAAAATGACAAAGATTCTATTTATTTATCTGATAATTGTTAATTACATTGCCTTTAGCCTGTATCATTTAGATAAACAGCGGGCAATTAAGGGCAAACAGCGTATTTCTGAAAAAAACCTGTTAACCATTGCTGCTTTTGGTGGAACTTTAGGTGCTTATATTGGTATGCAGAAGTATCGACATAAAACCAACAAACTGTCTTTTAAACTATGGTTTTACGGTATTTTAATTTTACAGATTATCTTCTTTTTTGCTTTTTATAAGAAGAGGTTTTTTATTTGATTTTAAGGATGGAGTTTTTTATAATCTTCAAAAATATTGAAGCTTTTTTTAATTATGTCCAGAAATTCATTAATCGATATATATTCATCAATAGTAGGATAATGTTCTAAATAACTTTCTGGATTACTATAATGTATTTCATTAAAATCTTTACCATCTTTTACTTGCACGTAGTATCCAACACCATCTACAACAGTCATTCCATATGTATTTGGATATGAAAAATAACCACCAATATCCAAAGTAATTTTAGGCTTGGGCTTCATTTTATAACGAATTGCTTCGTCACTTGGCAAATATTTAATATTTGAAGTCAACAACTGCAAAGCAATATATTCTGTATTGTAGAACGATTTTAATTCGAAATGTTTGATTATAATTTCATGGGACTCATTTGAAGTTTTTTTAGCGACCGTATAATAAAAATCAGCTTTATAATCTTTCTTCTGTTCATCATAATAAATTCTGAACAATTCTAAACCTGTAGAAATCTCATGTTTTTTGTAAACACGGATTTCCTTATCTAAAAATGGTATTGTATCAACTTTTAATATTTTTTCTAATTTAGTAAGATATGATCTTTCACTTTCAGAAAATTTCTGACAGAAACCTGAAAAAAACAAAACAAGAAAATTAATACAATACAATTTTTCATTAACTACAAGCAATTTTATTTACACGAGTTTCGTGACGTCCGCCTTCAAATTCGGTAGTTAAAAAAGCATCAACCATTTCTAAAACTTGCGGAATAGCCGTAAAGCGCGCAGGAATAGAAATTACGTTTGCGTTATTATGCTGGCGTGCCAAAACGGCAATTTCTTTTGTCCAACACAAAGCACAACGAACACCTTGATGTTTGTTTGCACTCATGGCAATTCCGTTACCCGAACCGCAGATTACAATTCCAAAATCAACCGCATTGTCTTCTACATCTTGTGCTACTTTGTGTCCGAAATCTGGATAATCAACAGAATCAAAAGTATCTGTTCCGTAATTTACTACTTCAATTCCTTTATCCTGAAGCATTTGTACAATGGCTTTTTTGTATTCCGGACCCGCGTGATCGTTTCCTATTGCTATTTTCATATTGTTTTGCTGTATTGTTTGTACAAAGGTAATTATTTTGAATTATTGAAAGATTATATTTTAGAAGATAGATCCTAGTAGTCGAAATTATTATTTAAGACAAAATTTACATTTACACTTTAATATTTTCTTATCTTTAATACGTATTTGGGCTTTATGCTTAAACAAATTTATATATGACAAAGAAAATAAGAAAATTCAATAAAAAACCGGGCAAAGATTATTCCGGACAAATTTTAAAATTACTTTCGCAAAACAGCTCTAAAGATTTTAACTATAAGCAAATAGCTGCTGTTTTAGAAGTTACCGATACTAAAGGAAGAAACGAAATTATTAAAGAATTAAAATACCTGGTTTCTACCCAAAAAATTGAAGAAGTAGATCGTGGAAAGTTCCGCATTTTGGAACAATCGAGCTATTTTGAAGGAACAATTGACATGACTGCCCGCAAAGCAGCCTATTTTATTAGTCCTGAATTCGACGAAGATCCGTTTATTCCCACCAACAATTTAAACAAGGCGTTACACGGCGACAAGGTTAAAGCCTACGTTTACAACAAGCGTAAAGGCAAAAAGCCCGAAGCTGAAGTTATCGAGATTTTAGAACGCAAACGCGATGAATTTGTCGGTGTAATTCAGATAAACGGCACGTTTGCTTTCGTTGTTACGGCAAACCCAAAAATGTATGTGGATTTGTTTATTCCGAAGGAAAAATTCGGCGATGCTGAAAACGGTGATGTTGTTTTGGTTAAAATGACCGATTGGCCCGAAAAGGCAAACAATCCGTACGGACAGGTTATCAAGGTTTTAGGAAAACCCGGCGAGCACAATACCGAAATGCACGCTATTTTGGCTGAATACGGTTTACCGACCGATTTTCCGGTTGAAGTGGAAGCTTTCGCACAAAAATTAGATACATCGATCACCAAAGAAGAAATTGCAAAACGCCGCGATATGCGTGATGTATTGACTTTTACGATTGATCCGCGCGATGCAAAAGATTTTGATGATGCGTTGTCTTTTCAGGTTTTAGAAAACGGGAACTACGAAATTGGTATCCACATTGCCGATGTTTCTCATTATTTGCAAGAAGGAACCGTTTTAGACGAAGAAGCCTACAACCGCGCAACATCTATTTATCTGGTTGATCGTGTGGTGCCGATGCTTCCCGAAGTATTATCGAACTTTGCGTGTTCTTTACGACCAAACGAAGAAAAATATACGTTTTCTGCCGTTTTCGAACTGAACAAAAAAGCCGAAATCGTGAATTCTTGGTTTGGTAGAACCGTTACGTATTCAGACAAGCGTTTTGCTTACGAAGAAGCGCAGGTTATTATTGAAACCAAAGGAAATAAAATTCCTGCCGAAATATCGTTAACCAACGAAGAGCAAACCATAGAAGAACCAATTGTTAATGCAATTTTAACGATGGACGATCTGGCTAAAAAAATGCGTGCAAAACGTATGGCAAATGGTGCGATTTCATTTGATAAAGTAGAAGTAAAATTCCATTTAGATGAAAACGATGAACCTACAGGCGTTTATTTCAAGGTTTCAAAAGATGCCAACCATTTAATTGAAGAGTTTATGTTGCTGGCAAACCGTAAGGTTTCAGAATTTATCGGCAAACAGAAAAAAACCTTTATTTACCGTATACACGATGAGCCAGATCAAGATAAATTATTCAATCTGCAAACGGTTATTTCAAAATTTGGTTACGGTTTAAATTTTAAATCAAAAAGTGATATTTCTAAATCGCTTAATAAATTGTTAAGTGATGTTCAAGGTAAAAAAGAACAGAATCTGGTTGATACACTAGCAATTCGTAGTATGAGCAAAGCAGCGTATTCTACCCAAAACATTGGTCATTACGGCTTGGCGTTTGATTATTATTCGCACTTTACTTCACCAATTCGTCGTTACCCAGATGTAATGGTTCACAGATTATTGCAAAGTTATTTAGACGGAGCAAAATCGGCAGACGAAGAAGTGTACGAAGCTAAATGTGTGCATACCTCACAAATGGAAAATTTAGCTGCCAATGCAGAACGCGACAGTATAAAATATATGCAGGTTAAGTTTATGCAGGATCATAAAGATGAGGAGTTTGTAGGTGTAATTTCAGGTGTTACCGAATGGGGAATTTACGTGGAAATTGTTGAAAACAAATGTGAAGGAATGGTGCGTATCCGCGAAATTAAAGATGATTATTATACGTTCGATGAGAAACAGTACGCTTTAGTTGGCGAGGTTACCAAAAACCTGTTACAGTTGGGCGATGAAATTATTGTGAAGGTTAAAAATGCCGATTTGGTTAAAAAACAGTTAGATTTTACGTTTATTAAAAAAGTAAATGAATAATGAAAAAGTATTTTTTTACAGCAACCTTACTTATAGGATTACAAACAATAGCAAATGCCCAGGTTGATAAAAACGTGGGCGATTTCACCTCGTTAAAAGCAAGCAACCGCATTAAAATTGAACTGATTCCATCAACAGAAAACAAAATTGTTGTAAAGGAAAGTCAGACTGATGCCGTGAATATCATCAATAAAAACGGTCGGTTGGTTTTAAAAAACACCTTGAAAGAACTGGTTTCAGAAAACGAATATTCGGTAACTATTCAGGTTCATTTCAACAATTTAAAAGAAATCGATGCGCAAGGCGGTTCGTATATTTTTAGCGATGCCGTTATAGATCAAACCAAAATAGAATTAAATGCCAATTTAGGTTCTACCATAAAACTGAATCTGAAAACAGAAACGTTGACAGCCAATTCAAATACCGGTGCAAAGCTGTATTTAAACGGATCGGCTTTAAAATCGGTTAAGCTTTCGGCTTCATCAGGCGGACAAATTACTGCTAACGAACTAACTACTTTGCGTAATATTATTAAGGTAAATTCGGGCAGTGTTGTTAAAGCAACAGCAACCGATTATCTGGAAGCGCAGGTATTAGCTGGCGGAAGCATTAAAATTCATGGAAAACCCAAAGATGTTAAAGAAAAAATAACCTTGGGCGGCACAATAGAATATATTAAATAATTTTATCGTAAATTTGTGGTAACATTAAATTAAAATGCCAACTAAAATTGGCATTTTTTTTATACTGTATGGATTTATTTTTAACAGGAATATTGCTTGGTTTTTTTCTCAGTTTCATGATTGGGCCTGTCTTTTTTATATTGATAGAAACCAGCATTACCAAAGGATTTAAAGCCGCATTAACTTTTGATGCCGGTGTTATTATTGCCGATATCTGTTTTATTTTAATAGCTTATTTCAGTAGTTTTCAGCTGATAAACAGAATTAAAGACGATCCTGCGCTTTTTCTTTTCGGCGGAATGATCATGATTACTTACGGAGCCATTTCGTTTGTTAGACTTCAAAAATTAAAGAAAGCCGAAATTCATATCGAAGCTACTTCTTACAAAAACAACTACTTTTCGTTATTTGCCAAAGGATTTTTATTGAACTTTATTAATGTGGGCGTTTTAGGATTCTGGCTTACAATTATCATAACCATTGGTCCGCAGTTAGAAATGAATCACGGCAGAATGATCAATTTCTTCGCTTTCGTCATTGGAGCTTATTTATTGACCGATATTTTTAAAATGCTTTTAGCCAAACAATTACAAAGCAAGCTTACACCTAAAAACATTTTAAAGGTAAAAAAAATAAGCTGTGTGCTTTTAGTAGTTTTCGGGTTGGTAATCATGTCGAAATCGTTTATTAAAAGTGAAATTAAAATCCCTAAAACCATAAAGGAACATCAGTTTCAATAAATAATTCTTTTCTGAATAGATCTTCCGGAGAAAAAAATCACAATCGTTTACAACCTTTTTGTTTACATTTACGTCTATACTTTAAATAAACATTTTATATGAAAAAACATTTTCTAACAATCTGCATTTTTAGCGCATTGGCTTTTGGTTCTATTTCTTGTTCTAGCGATGACAATCACGTTCACCAAGAAAACAAATTGGAAAAATTTAAAGGAACATGGGTTGGAACGTTCTCTGGCGGAGACACCGGAAGCTGGACTGCAACAATTGATGCGGCTGGGAAAGCAACAGGAACAGTATCTTCAAACAGCGTAGCATCAGTAAACTTTGTGTTAACTGGCGATGTTACAGAAAACGGAACTATAAATGTTTCATACTCTTACAATGGTGAAGAAGTAGGAACAATGACAGGAACTTTAACCGATAAAACGGGATCTGGAACTTGGACAAGTCCAGTTCAGGATTTAGACGGAACCTGGACAGGTACCAAAAACTAAAAAATCAGCTTTTAAAGCTGTTTTTTTAGTTTTACTATAATTGGCACAGTTATTTTAGTGAAAATATTTTTATAACTAAATGTGTGTTTGGTTTAATTTTTTTTAAATAAAGCTATATAAAATTAAATTATTATTGGAGAACTTACTCCACATCCGGCGTCATGCTGAACTTGTTTAACTTCGTTCTATTCGCAAGCTCGGGTCAGCATCTCACAAGATTAGATGATGATGCGATTCCGTGTCAAGCACGAAATGACACGCAGTATAAGAGCGAAATTTAATTCAATATTGTAATTTATCAATGTTCTTGGCACAAAGTTCCAGACAGCAAATAAAACTATTCCTCTTCTTTATCTAAATTTTCAATAAACAAAGCAGGAGTTTCACCTGTGATCACCTTAAACAAACTAGCAAATGTTTTGGGATGCAAATCACCATAGATTACTGCCAATTCTTTAATGGTTTTTTTTCGTAATTCTTTATCTGTTTTTAAATCTGTAACGGCTTGTTGTATACGTAAACTATTAATATAAGTACTAAAACCGCTTTTATATTCGTTTAAAAAAGGCGAAAGCGTACTGCGGGTAGTATTTAATTGTTTCGCTAGATCATCTAAATTTACTGGTTCTAAAAAGCCTTTTTCCTGCTCAAAATTGTTTAACCCGTCTAATAACCGCTGGTCTGTTGCCGATAGTACAGGCGTGCTTTTCCCCTGTTGCTTTGTTTCAGATAATTCTGTTTCGTTTTCAACAACGCTTTCTATTTCTGCAACCTCAATAGTTGTTGTTTCGGTGTTTTCAATAACATTAACTGTTTCTAATGATTTTTCAATTTCAACCTCATCCTTATCAGCTACTTCCGTTTTTTTAATTACTTGGATTTTATTGTTTTTACTTTTTTTCCAAAATAAGTAACCCGCTATAAGCACTAGAACACCACCTAAAACACTGATCCACAAATTGTATTTACTTACTAATTTTTGCCATTGCGACGTTATTTTTTTGTTTTCTAAATCTTGGTGTAAAATGCTTGTAATACTTTGCTGTTCTTTTTCAAACTGTTGGTTTAAAGCCATAAGGCTATTAGTAGCATTTAATTGCAGTTGTGGTTGGTTTGTTTCATTATAATAAGCAATTAAATAATCATACGCTTCACGTAACTCATAGTTTAAAAACTTTTTTTCATTAAAAAGCGTGTCTATTTTTGTAAAATACGCCATAGCTTCGGCTTTCTGGTTTTGCTGCCAGGCTATTTTACCCAAATACAAATAAATAACGTGTTCGTTGGTAAAATCACCATTTTGCTCTATGGTTAGTAATGCTTTGTTAAAAAAGTTTTGTGCCGTAGCATAATCTTTCTGCAAAAAAGCTAGGCCGCCTTTCACATATCCTAAATAAGCGGTTTCTAATTTCTGATGTTGTGGTTTAAGTTGTAAAACAGCCTGCTCACTTTCTTTAATGGCAGCAGCAAGTTGGTCTATGTCTCCCAATTGCCAATAAGTTTTACTCAAACAATATAAGGTAACAACATAACTTCTTAAGTAGTTATAATCTTTTTTGGTTTGGTAATGGTTTTTTGCTTGGGTAAAATAGGTAACCGCTTTCGCGTAATGGCGTGTATGGTTGTAAATATTGCCAATATCAATACGAACAGCGTTTAGGTTATACTGGTTATTTATTTCTTCATTAAATGCTTCCGATTCTATGGCGTAGTATAAGGCATTTTTAAAATCGCGGTGCTTGTAATAAAACACAGTGCTTCGGTTCAAGAACCGACCTTTTATACTGTCGTTGTCCATTTTTTGTACCAAGGGGTGCATTTGATGCAGCAATGCGGTGGCATCGGCAAACGGAACCATAAACGATTTTTTTTCTAATGCACGATATTGTTCCAATTGATTGTTTTCGGTACGAGCTTTTTGATAATATATATCTAAATATTGTACTTTTTTTTCGTTGGAAACTGCATCATTTTGAATCACTTCCCAAAGATTTTTATAAGAATCTGCCGTTGTTTGCCCAAACAAACAAAACGGCAACAGAAAAATAATCCAACAAGGGAATAGATTATCCAATACAGGGAATAAATTGTCCAATTTTTTAAAAAACACGCCTAAATTTTTAACAACCGCACAAAAATACAAAAAAATAACAAACAGCATTCCTTTATTTAATAATACGCTGATTTTAAAAACAATACTAATAAAAAAAGAAAATATACGAAGGGAAAAATTATCCAGAGAGGGAATAAATTGTCCAAAAAAGGGAACAAATTATCCAACCCTTTAAATCCGGATAATTTATTCGCTTGTTGTTTTAAAATCGTTTCATATTTGTAACCGAAACAAAAGCTACCCGGGCAGCGTTATTAAAAAACTCCGAAAATAATGAAACGATTTTTTTTATATGCTGTAGCAATATCTGCTTTATACCCCACGCTAGCGCGAGCATCTTGCTCGTGAAATGACATAACATAAATTTCTTATCTTTAAAATAAAACATGAGTAGGAAATATAAGTTTGGTGAAAGTACGGGTGCTTATTTTATTTCATTTGCTACCGTATATTGGATAGATGTTTTTACAAGAGATATTTATTTCTCGGTTATAATTGAGTCTTTAGATTATTGCAGAAAAAATAAAGGAATGGAAATTTATGGATATTGTATTATGCCAAGCCATGTTCATCTTATTTTTCGCTCGGCAGAAGCAGATCCTTCGGGTTTGATTCGGGATTTTAAAGGATTCACATCACGGAAAATACTAAAAACTATTGAAGAAAACACACAGGAAAGTAGAAAAGAATGGTTGTTGCGGATGTTTGAAAAAGCAGGAAAGAAAAACAGTAATGTTAAAAACCGACAATTTTGGCAACAAAACAATAAGCCTATTGAACTATGGTCTTTAAAAGTTTTTGAACAAAAATTAAGTTACATCCACAATAATCCTGTTATATCTGGATTTGTTACAAATACAATTGATTGGAAATATAGTAGCGCAAGAAATTATGGCAATAACGATAATACAATTTTAGAAATAGATAAAAATTAAACAAATTATGAACAACTATTTAAACTTTAATACGCACAAACAAGTTGCTTTTGAGTATCGAAATGCGAGCAAAGGATTTATTGGAGACACGAGCAAGATGCTCGCGCCAGCAGGGGGAGAATGGGTTACTACTGTTGGTAAGGCATTTGTTGGACTGTTTAGTAGAAAATAATAAATCAAGTAATAATCTAAAGGTGGGAGTTTATACTCCTACCTTCTTAAAATTTTATTAATGAGGTTGAAAATATCACTATTATTTCTATTCCTATCATGCGCTTTAAACGCTCAAGGAATTTTAACCAAGTTTGGAATTAATTCGGCGAATAAATCCTTCGCCATTGTATACTATGAAAAACAAGGCAGAGAGGTAGCAGCAATTCCAATGTTACATGTTAACAAACCAGAATTTTTTGAAATGACTAAACGTAAAATAGATAGTTTGCGCAATGACGGATATGTAGTCTTTTATGAATCAATAGATTCTAAAGTGTCCGATTCCTTAAAATTAGATCTTTTAATGAGAAAATTTCGCCAAGTAACAGGTTTTGCACTTATGGATTATATGGATAGCGAAAATGAGACTTTTAAATCACTACAAAAAGCAAAATATGTTTCACAAGCTGAAGTAGATTACGGAGTAAACTATAAAACAGATTATCACGCAGATCTCTATTTGGAACAAATGATCGAAATATTCGAAAAACATTATGGCGAAGTAATTTTGACAGATTGCGATCGTACAACACAATTGGGTAAGAAATACAAATGTACTAAAATTGATGAAAATAAAGAATATTTTATTTTAAACGGGATCAGAGATCGTCATGTATTGGATGAAATAGAGAAATCTTCTTCAAAAAAAATTGTTGTTGTTTTTGGTCGTATTCATATTATGGATTTACATAGTAAAATTCAAAAGTTGGGCTGGCAGCATCAAAGGGAAAAAACTGAACGCATACGTGATTTTATTAAATAAAAATCCTACGCTAGCGCGAGCATTTTGCTCGTGCAATGAAAACCTAACGTAAAATTCTATCTTTAAAATAAAAATTAGATATTTATAAAATAGTAAAGTATTCAACCTATTGCTATTTCTAATAATAAAGCAATAAAAAAATGAAACTACTAAAGGAATACCTACCTCATACGTTAGCCGTTTTAGGAATAATCTTAATAGTAATAGGGTTAATATATTAAACGTTGTTTATAGTACTATAGGTTTATTACAAGCGTGTTTAGGTTAATTTTCCCGATTAATCAGGAGATTACAAACGAACAGCTTTTACCTTTCCAGAGTATTCGGGACATTACAAACACGTAGTTTTTTCCTTTCCCGATTACTTGGTTTACTACAAATAAGTAGGGTTTATCTTTCCACGGTATTCGTGAGAATGTAAATCTGCTCTGTACTATCTATTAAATTTATAAACCACTTATTGTAAATTAATTATAATTAAAAACTACCTATTATGAAAATTACATTAACCGCCTTATCTACAAAAAATTTGGCAACTTTAGCACAGCGTATTATCAATTCGTCACAAAGTGGCAATTATACCATTATTGAAGGTCACCCTTTGTTAATGGCACTTACAACAAGTTATTCAACCTACGATGCTGTGTATACAAAACTTACTTACAGCGGTAAAGGTAAAGAAGTAGCTGCTGCGGATAAAGAACGCGATGCTGCCTTTAGTAGTATAAAGGCATTTTTAAACGGATACCGCAAATTGCCGTTTGCAGCGAACCATACAGATGCAGAAGCTTTATACACGATTTTTAAACAGTTTGGGTTGAATTTAGATACGTTAAGTTATTCTGCCCAGACCGCACAATTAAAAAAGCTTATTGAAGAGTTAGAGAAACCCGAAAACACCCAACGCATTGAAAATTTAACCATTACTACGGCTTTTAACGATTTAAAAACAAAACACCAAGCTTTTTGAAACTGTTTTTGCTGAACAAGCCGAAGCTAATGCAGATCTTAGAACTATTGCCAGCGCATCGTCTACCCGAAAAGAATTAGAACAAAGACTGCGATCTTATTTTAGCTTAATTACAGCTATGAAAGACATGCCCGAATGGTCTAAACTATACTACGATTTAAACGAAATTGTAAAAGCCGCCAAAAACAGTACATTGTCTGCAAATGGTAACAACACACCAACTTAAAAAAGGTTTGTTAATAGCAAAAATCCATCTTGTTTAAGATGGATTTTTTAGTTTTTACAAATTATTCAATTTACTATTCACCGCTCTCCGAAGCTTAGAGCTTCCGATCATAAAAGAAAATGATTTACTCAAAGTCGGGAGACTTTGTGTAGCGAGATCTAGGTACTAAAAATTAATACGCCTTAAATAAAGTAATTGTTCTTATTTTTTTATTTTTGCCGAAATTATTAAAACTAATAAAAACATTAAACATGAACAAAACAACACTTTTACTTTTATTGTTAGGTAATTTCGCGTTTGCTCAACAAACAGAGATTTTATCGAACGAAATTACATTAGGTAAAAATTCGCAGCGTTTTTTTATTAAAGAAAACAAAGATTACAGATTAAGCGAATACAAACAAGTTTTTTCTAACCCTGAGGCGATAAGCTATATTAAACGTGCCCGTACTAATAAAACCTTTGGTGATATTTTGGGGTATATTGGCGGGTTTGGTATTGGTTATGGATTAGCATCAGCTGTTAGTGTTAAAAGCAGCGATCCTAATTATAAATCAAAAAGAAAAGATGGTTGGGTAATTGCAGGAGCCGGATTAGGAGTTATAGGAGCTTCAATTCCTCTGTATTTATCTTTTGGTAAGAATATTAAAAAAGGTATTGAAACAGAGAATGGACAAAATAGTACCAGCCTATCTACTACACAGTTAAATCTTATTGTTAATGATAACGGCGCAGGTTTTTCATTAACATTCTAAAACTAAAAAATCAGCTTTAAAAGCTGATTTTTTAGTTTTATGGATTATTCAATTTACTGTTCTTTTTACTATAAGCGAAATAAACGATTATTCCCAGAACAAGCCAGAAACCAGATAGCATCAACGCTAGTTTGTCTAATGTAATTATTAAACCTATATTAATAATAACGCCTAATATGACAATTATTTTATAGGCAGGTACTTTAAATGGTCGTTCAATATTTGGCTGTCTTTTACGCATGATCCAAACCGCAATACATACCATTGTAAAGGCAAACAAAGTACCAAAACTGGTCATGTGCGCCAAGGTTGATATAGGTGTTAAAGCAGAAACCGTTGCTACTATCAATCCTAATAAAATGATTCCTTTATACGGAGTTTTTGTTGTTGGATGCAATTCGCCAAAAAATTTAGGAATCAGTCCGTCTTTAGACATTCCGATGAAAATACGAGATTGTCCCATCATCATTACCATAACAACCGAGATCAATCCAACGGTAGCAGCAATGGTAACAATATTACTTGCCCAATGTTTTCCTGCAATTTCAAACGCATAAGCCACCGGTGCTTTTATTGCTTCAGGATATTTCCCTAACGGATCAAAATCTGAATAATGCATCATTCCGGTCAATACCAATGAAACCATAATGTATAAAGCTGTACAGATCAATAAAGAAGTAATAATGGCAAACGGAACATCCTTTTTAGGATTAATCGCCTCGCCTGCCTGTGTAGAAACAGCATCGAAACCTATATAAGCAAAGAAAATTGCTGCCGCACCCGAGATAATTCCTTGAAAACCATAAGCCGGAGCCATTTCGCCACTTGTTTGTTTAATCATTGTTTGTTCCGGAATAAAAGGCATCCAGTTTTCTGGTACTACGTAAAATGCACCAACAATAACCACAAATACAACAGCTGTAGTTTTTAAAATAACGATAAAATTGTTTGTTTTAGCTGCTTCTTTAGTTCCTTTTACCAATAAGGCGGTTACTAAAAGGACAATGATGAATGCAGGTAGGTTCATTGCAAAACCTTCACCTGTGTAACTTACGGGATCTGTAGTCAGATAATCGGGCAGATAAATGCCAAACATCTTTAAAAATTTGGTGAAATAACCGGACCAACTCACGGAGACCGCCATACTTGCCATGGCGTATTCCAATATTAAACACCAGCCTAATCCCCATGCAAAAATTTCACCCACGGTTCCATACGCATAAGCATAAGCAGAGCCTTCTACAGGAAGTATCGAAGCAAATTCGGCATAACATAACGCTGCAAAAATACAGGCAATACCAGCAATTACGAAAGACAATGCCAATGCCGGACCCGCGTTATAATACGCTCCCGTACCTGTAAGCACAAAGATTCCGCCACCAATAATGGCACCAACACCAATAGCGGTTAAGCTCCACTTACCTAATATTTTTTTTAATCCACTTTTCTTAATATCTGCCTCGTAGGCACTTAAAGGTTTTTTTATCCAAATATTCGACATACGTTCGATTTGTTTTCTATCAATACCAAATATATATTTTTTTTATCAAAAAAATACGTCTTCTCTCTTTATAATCTTGGGTAATTGACGAAAAGCTAAAAACCGATACCAAATATTACGTTTTTATCAAAATTGAATTCATTATCTGGCTACATACCAACCCGTTTCTTTATTGTATTTCAAGATGAATTTTTGAGTAATAAAGGCAGCATTTGGGTTTTTATCTTTACTTAAACCGGCGAACGGTGTGGTGGTTTTAATAAGCTTTGCAGATGCAGTTGCTTTGGTTTTACTGTTTAGTTCTAACTGAACGTCAGAATCTTCTTGAATAGTGAAAAGATAGGTTTTAACCTCTGCTTTGTTCTTTTTTTGATCAATTACAAAATCGGCAGCTTTGGTAGTTAGTCCAATATTGACCACTAAAACCGAATCTTTAGAAAGCAGTTTTTTATGTGAACTGATGGTTTTTAAACTGATTAAATCTTGCGATGCCAGATTTCTTAAAACCGATAGTTCAGCAGAATCTTTACGAACACTGTATTTTTGTTCACCTAACTGTAAATTCGTTTTTTCAAAGTAAGGATATTTCTCGGTATGCGTTTCAATCAAATTTGTAGCCTGTTTAACCGATAAAGATTCCGACGAGCATGCCGCGATAACCATCAACAGAAAGAATAATGCAATTTTCTTCATAGTATGAATTTTAAAGATAAATATAGCAATTTGAAAAATGCAAAATGTAGTAAAACAAAAAAACCTTCAACTATTGAAGGTTTTTTGAAGAGGCATCTAGCGGATTCGAACCGCTGTAGTCGGTTTTGCAGACCGGTGCCTAGCCGCTCGGCCAAGATGCCATTCTGTAATGTGTTTGCAAATCTACTACAAAAAATTAAATATCAAAACCTAAAGCATAAAATTATGCCCGGTATTCTTCCATCACAACAGTAACTTGCTGTACGTCACCACCAATAGGCGGATTTATTTTTGATACTTCCAGCAAAATACGTGAAACCATAGGCAATTCTTCAAAAACACGCACTACAATTCGCTTGGCAACATGCTCTAACAACTTAGATCGTATTGCCATTTCTTCCACAACAATTTTGTTTAAATGCACGTAATCTACCGTATCTGCCAACTCATCGGTTTCCGATGATTTTCTTAAATCGGCTTTAATTTCCAAATCAATACGGTATTCCGATCCTATTTTAGCTTCTTCAATCAGGCAGCCGTGATTTGTAAAAACGCGTATGTTTGTTAAGCGAATAATTCCCATTTCTTAAAATTTATATCGTAAAATTAAACCTTTTTTATAACATATCATTACCGCTTAAAATCAAACATTTTTTGATAAATTTGTAATCTTAATTCAAGAATATGTCAACAAAAGAAAAATCATTGAATTTTATAGAACAAATCATTGAAGACGATTTAAAAAATGGTTTGTCACAAGATAAATTACGCTTTCGTTTTCCGCCCGAACCTAACGGATACCTGCACATTGGGCACGCATCATCGATCTGTTTAAACTTTGGTTTGGGATTAGATTACAACGCACCGGTAAATTTGCGTTTTGACGATACCAACCCTGCAAAAGAAGAACAGGAATTTGTTGATGCTATTAAGCACGATGTAGAATGGTTGGGCTATAAATGGGATCAGGAAGTTTATGCGTCTGATTATTTTCAGGAATTATATGATTGGGCTGTTCTTTTAATTAAGAAGGGAAAAGCGTATGTTGATAATTTATCGGCAGAAGAAATTGCAAAACAAAAAGGTACGCCAACACAGGCAGGAGTCAATTCGCCAAACCGCGACCGATCGGTTGAAGAAAACCTGGATTTGTTCGAACGAATGAAAAACGGTGAGTTTGCCGAAGGTGAATATATTTTACGTGCAAAGATTGATATGGCATCGACCAATATGTTAATGCGTGATCCTATTATGTATCGAATCATTAATGCATCGCACCACAGAACAGGCGCAAATTGGAAAATTTACCCTATGTACGACTGGGCTCATGGTGAAAGTGATTATATCGAACAAATTTCACATTCGTTTTGTACGTTGGAATTTTTACCGCACCGCGAATTGTACGATTGGTTTTTAGATCAGATTTACGACGACGAGAAAGTTCGACCAAAACAGCGCGAATTTGCTCGTAGAAATTTATCGCACACTGTTGTATCAAAACGTAAATTGCTGCAGTTGGTAAACGAAAAACACGTAACCGGTTGGGACGATCCGCGTATGAGCACCATTTCGGGTATGCGTCGTAGAGGGTACACTCCTACTGCAATTCGTAATTTTGCTGATACCATTGGAATTGCAAAACGAACCAATTTAATTGATGTTTCGTTGTTGGAATTCTGTGTTCGCGAAGATTTAAACAAAATTACCGATCGTGTAATGGCAGTTTTAGATCCGGTGAAAATGATTATTACAAATTATCCGGAAGGTCAGGAAGAATGGTTGGATGCAGAAAATAATCCGGAAGCTGAAGAATTAACGTTTAGAAAAGTTCCTTTTTCTAAAGAATTATATATTGAACGTGAAGATTTTCTGGAAGAAGCAAACAACAAATTTTTTAGATTAACATTGGGGAAAGAAGTCCGTTTAAAGAACGCGTACATCATTAAAGGCGAAAGCGTTGTTAAGGACGAAAACGGAAATATTACCGAAATTCATGTTACCTACGATGCTGATTCCAAATCGGGAAGCGGAACAGAAGCATCAAAACGCAAGGTAAAAGGAACTATTCACTGGGTTTCGATTCCGCATGCTGTTGAAGCCGAAGTACGTATTTACGACCGTTTGTTTACGCACGAAAATCCTGATGGTAACAAAGAGGTTGATTTTAAAGAATACATTAACCCTGATTCGCTAAAAGTAATCACAGGTTATGTAGAACCAAGCTTAAAAACAGCTGTAAGCGGCGATAAGTTCCAGTTTCAACGTTTGGGTTATTTCGCCACCGATAAAGACTCTACATCAGAAAAACTGGTATTTAATAAAACAGTTGGTTTACGCGATACGTGGGCTAAAGTTGAAAGTAAAGAGTAAGTTTTTTTTGATTTATAAATTAAAATCCCAGCTATATGTTGGGATTTTTTGTTTGTATCTTACAACATAAGCATGATGTTCAACCAATTACAAAATTCCGTTCTAAAAGAAACAACACACTTACTTTTCAAATATCTTTTATTATTGTAACTTTGATATGAATATATTAAATCATGGATAGCAATTCACTTAAACAAGTTAACTATAAACTAAAACAACTTCCAGAAAAATTTTTGGAGGAGGTAGAGCGTTATATTGATTTTTTAACTTTTAAACACAAACAAGAAACAGAAGATATACCGCAATGGCAGAAAGATCTTGTTTTAAAACGCATTAAAGAAGCAAAAAAGCCAGTTGATGCATTTGAGATGTTAGACGAGTTAGAGAACGAATAATGCAGAAATACACCATTATTGCCGACCCAAGAGTTAAACATGATTTGAAAGAAGCCAAAGATTACCTTAACAGTAAAAGAAAAGATTTTGGTAACTTTTTTTTGAAACAGTATAGAGAAACTTTAAAAACTTTACAGCAAAACCCACACTTTCAAATTCGATATAATGATATTCAATGCTTGCCTTTAAAAGACTTTAAATACATGATTCATTTTAAGGTAGATGAAACTAAAAAAGAAGTACATATCTACGCAGTACTTTCTACTTATTTAAATCCAAATGAGAATTGGATATAAATTATCTAATAAAAACACATTATAATATGAAAAAACTACTGCTATTTTTAAGCCTTATGGCTATTACAACAGTTAATGCGCAACAAGCAAATTACAAAGTCGCTCCATCTGAACTTGTTGCCGAGAACAATGTTTTTGAAGTATCAGGAAAAAATTCATCTGAATTGTACCAACTAACAAAAAAATGGATAGCTTCTAAATATGAGAATCCCAATAAAATAATAGTGTTTGATAATGAAAATACAAGTATTGGAATTAAGCACTTTTTTGATATAGATACCGAATATACAAGCCCGCGTAAGGTAAAAGTAAAATATAATTTAAGTCTTGACTTTAAAGACGAGAAAGTCCGTGTTACATTTACTAATATTGGTGATACCTCATACACAAAATATAGTGCTTTTTTTGATAAGAAAGGTAATCGTAGAAAGTATAATGATAAAGCGATAAGCACTTTAGAAGAATATGCTTCTAAATTTGTAGATGATTATGTTTCTTACTTACAAAAAGGAAACGATTGGTAAACAAAGAACCCCAACCAAATGGTTGGGGTTTTTTGTTTTTCTTACTTAATATATTTACAGAAATTGTATAAAAATAATCTTATTAAAAATATAATGATCCCTAATATGAAACCTCCTAATAATATAATCAACCACCAATAAGGTAAAACCCATAAAAGAAAGTATTCAAAATAATTCAATATATCTTTATACCAAATTCCTTCATAATATTTTTGGATGTAAACATCGTCTTCTACAGCAGAAATAGATAATAAAATAAGAATAATCAAGATACCTATTAAAGAACAACCTATAATCTTTTTTAATTGTTTCATTAATCAAATTTTATTATATCAATATTTCAAAAAGATTTATTCTGACAAAGACAACCTAATAAATAAAACATCTTGATTTCAGACCTCACAGGTTTTAAAAACCTGTGAGGTCTTTACGTATATAGAAATAATTTTAAGTCTAAACCTCATCCAACGTTTCATCGGTTAATCGGTATGGAGCTTCATCATCAAACTCACCTTCCCATTTGGCAATTACAACGGTTGCTAAACAGTTACCAATAACGTTTACCGATGTTCGTGCCATATCCATTAATTCATCGATACCTAAAATAGCGGCGATAATAAATACCGGCAATCCAAATTGTTCTGCCGTGGCAATCAACACGATTAACGATGCTCGTGGAACAGCTGCTACTCCTTTTGATGTAATCATCAACGTAAAGGCAATTCCCAATTGTTGTCCGATATCCAAATTCATTCCGGCTGCCTGTGCAACAAATATCGATGCTAATGACAGATACAGCGATGTTCCGTCTAAATTAAAACTGTAACCTGTTGGGATAACAAACGATACAATCTTACGCGGCACTCCGAATTTTTCCATTGCACTCATGGCTTTTGGTAAAGCGGCATCGGAACTTGTGGTTGCAAACGCAATAGAAACAGGTTCTTTTACAGCTGCAATAAACTTTTTAATCGGTATTTTTAAGAACAACATAATCGGTACAAAAACCAGCAGTATAAAAAATACCAGCGCCATGTATAACGATCCTAAAAGCATGAATAGGTTTTTAAGGATATCAACACCTAAATGTCCCACCGTATAAGCCATTGCTGCCCCAACACCAATTGGTGCAAAATACATAATAATATTGGTGAATTTAAACATGGTTTCAGACAAACTCTCGGTAAAATCTACCAAAGGCTTGCGCTTTTTTTCTTCGACCATTGCCAAACCAATTCCGAATAAAACCGAAAATACTACAACTTGCAATACTTGGTTTTCATACATTGATTTTACAATGTTTTCAGGAAATAAATCGTAAATAAAATGAGCAAACTTATAAATTCCGTGAACATGATCAGGTAATGATTGTAAGGCAGCATCGGGCGGTTTTGGTGCAGGAAGTTCTTCGTGCGGCATGCTTTGCATATCAATTCCAACACCTGCCTGCGTAATATTAATTACTGCTAAACCAATAAAAATGGCACATGACGTAGCACAAAAGAAATACAGCATTGATTTCCAAGCCATACGTCCCACTTGTTTTAAATCCGAATGTCCGGCGATACCATAAACCAATGTTGCAAAAATAATTGGCGCCACAATGGTTTTAACTAGTTTAATAAAGCCTTTACTTAACGGTTGTAGTGCCATTGCCGCATTAGGAAAATCGACCCCCACGAAAACCCCAAGTATCATACAGGTGATAATCCATGTGGTAAGATTTTTTCTTGCCAAAGCGTTTATAATCAATACCAATGCAGTTGCCCAACGAACACCGATCATGAAATCTGCCGAAACAGGTAAAATATCAAATTCGTATAAAAGGGTAATTATAATTGCAAGAGTAATAAATATCGAGGTAAAAATTCCTAATTTGTTTTTAAACATGTTAGTTATGTAAAATGTTGAAAAGCAAATATAAATAGATTTTTTGGGCTTATTAAGTTACGGTCTATTAAATTTTAACCGGTTATTAACATCGTTCTAAAAAAAATTAGTTAACTTTAGTACTCATTAAATCATTATTAAAAATTAAATAAAATTTGTTATGGGAAAAACAGGAAACACATTGGTAGCTATTTTAGCAGGAGCAGCAGTTGGTGCTGTAGCAGGAGTATTATTAGCACCTGAACAAGGCGAAAAAACAAGAAAGAAAATTTCTGACGGATTTAAATCTGGAACTGACGATTTAAACTGCAAAATGGATGAATTGAAAAACCAGGTTAAAAGTTTAATTTCTTCTAAAAAAGCGAACTTTGAGTCATCTTTCGATTCATTACTTCATAAAGCTGATGATAGAAAAGAAGATGTTATTGCAAGTTTAGAGCGTAAATTGGCTGAATTAAAAGGACAAGCTTCTAATGCGGTTGACAAAGCAAAAGATATGACTAACAAAGCTGCAGATAATATTAAATCTGAGTTAAAGTAGTCTATGGCATTTAATGAAGATCTAAAAAACAATCTTCATGAAATGAAGTCTGAAGCTAAAGCTTATTTAGAAACCAACATTGATTATTACTCACTGTGGGGGTTTAAAGTAGCATCAAAAGCTGCAGGCTTCATTTTTAAAATTTTCGCTTTAAGCCTATTTGCTGTTTTATCGTTGTTTTTTTTATCGTTTGCTGCAGCATTTGCCATAGGAAAAGCCTTAGACAGTAATACTTTCGGTTTTTTGATTATAGGTGGTTTTTATATTGTTGTTGCACTAATTGTTTATTCAATGCGCAAGGCTATGATAGATATACCTATTCTTAAAAAATTTTCTAGAATCTTTTTTGACTGATATTTATGAAGATACGTTACAAAACATACGAAGAGGTTGATAAAGAATTAGAAATACTTAGACTTGAACGCGAAATTAGTATCAGGAAGATTGGTAATAATGCCGAAGAAATAACCGAGCTTTTTTCACCTAGACAGTTACTTCAACAAGGATTAGCTTCTTTTGGTAGTTCGGTAAAAAATTCACAAGGCGTTAAAACTTTAGTATTATCAACCGTATTTAAATTTTTATTCAACAAATTCATTAAAAAAAACAAACACCAACTTTAATAGCTGGTGTTTGTTTTTTTACAAACATTCTACCGTTAACCAACTCAACTTCACAGTTGGTAAAATCTCTCTTTTATAATTGAAGTTGTAATCTGAATTTTACATAAAATTTAGATTATGAAAACAAAATTCCTTTTAATCGGCTTTCTGTCATTGTTCATACTTTCTTGTTCTAGTGACGATCAAACTTTGCCAGAACCTAAACAAAATCCTAAAACTACCTTATTAGATAAAGTCACTTATGACGGAGATGATTATGAGGTGAGTTTTGATAGTGAGGATCGCGTAAAAACCCTGAACCTTGTTAACAAAAGCTATGAATTTTTCTACGAAAATAATATGGTAAGCAAAGTAATAAGAACATCTGCTGGTGATTCTTATACAACTACTTTCACGCATAATGAAAATGGTAAAATTACAAGTTTTAGTAACTATATCAGACAATCTGAACAAGTGAGCTTTCACGATGATAAAAATTTATATAGTTACAGCAACTCCCTTCTTCAACAGAAATATAGTTTAAAGATAAACAACAAAGGAGATCTTACAGAATTTAAAGTTGCTGACTTAAAAAATCAAACAACTGATTCTTGGGGCTACACATTTGATGAAAACAAAAAAGGCTCGTTGTGGAATTCCAATTCTGTTTCTGTTTACATCTTTATGATTGATCATAATTCGTTAGATCTTATGCTTCCGTTTAGTAAACACCCAGTAACTTCCGTGTTCAATAGTTTAGGAAATTTTAACTGTACCAATCAATACAACGAAGACGATTACATAACCAAAACGGTTTGCGCTGGAAGAGAGGTATCATTTCATTATATAGAACAATAAATTTTAAATTATGAAAACAAAAATATTATTAGCAACGATACTTTTACTAACCCTTTTTTCTTGTAAAAGTGATGATGAAAGTTCAGGAACGCGAACGATTCCTGCCGATCAGAAATTCTTGAGTAAAGTTACCGATGACGCTGGCGCCACAACGTTTTCTATAGAATATACCACAGACAAAAAAATCAAAAAGATAGTATCAGATATTTATCAAGTTAGGTATGACTATGATCAAAACGGACGTATAGTAAAATCTTACCTTTCACTTGATGGTGCACCTACGATTATTACCGATTTTGAACATGACGCCAACGGAAACATTGTAGGTTATACTCAAGATGACGTGGAATATGTCGTTGAAAAAATTAACAATAAATATTTTTTTATAAATCATAACGACGCATACGAAATTGAATTTAATGCTCAAAATGAAGTAATTAAACTCAAAACAGGTGAAACTCAGCTCGATTTTTTCTTGGTTGATGGAAAATCAGGTCCTTTTTCCAATACCAATAAAATCAACATCTATGACTGTATCAGCAATCCATTTTATTATTTCTATTTTAGTGCAATGAACAATCTTACACACGTACCCATAGAAGAAATTTTAGGTGGATCATCACCAATTACTTTCCAAAATGAATATGACGAACACGGATTTCTAAAAAGGTCGGTTCTATCTACCAATGTTGGCGGTGAACCTCAAGTCGTTAATTTGAATTATCAATACATAAAACTTTAAAATTCAATATAGATGAAATCAAAAATAATAATACTCACCATTCTTTCTCTGTTCATCTTTTCATGTAAAAGTGATGATGAAAGTTCAGATATTACCAAAATCCCTGCAGAAGAACGATTAATCCAAAACATTAATTTTTTCAACGATACAGATATTGCCTTGTCTTATAATCCCGATAAAACAGTCAAAACCATCAATTTTGCAGGTCAGGCGATTTTCTTTTTTAATTATTCAGAAAACCAAATCAGCACCATAGAAGTTACAGGTGCAATTGGAAATGGCATGTATACTTTTACTTACGATAACAATGATAGGATTTCCGCCTTTGCGTTCAATGATGAAGTTACACCCGTTGTTTGGAATGAAGCAGACCAAAGCTATTTTTATGAAAATGAAAATTTTGATGAAGTAACTATAACCCTAAAACCCAATAACGACATCGAAAAAATCAAATACGTGGAAGCTGGAGATAATGATCCATACAGCATTAACTACATCTACGAAGAATCTAAAAAAGGAACAATGACCAATTCCAACGAAATTGCAACAGCCATAGAAATGATTTTTCCACATTATGGTTTAGAGCTTTATACGGGTACACTTGCCAAAAAACCAATTAAAATTGTTGCGGGATCTGTAATGATTTGTACCTACAACAATACCTATGACGACCAAGATTTTGTCTCTGCATCTACATTGTCTGTTAGTGGTACGTCAGCAGAACCTAGTCCAATTATCTATACTTATATGAAGCTATAAACAAAACCCTCGAAAGTCAAACTTTCGAGGGTTTTTAATTTTTATTCTTCTGTATTATGTTGTGAAGGGAAATCGGTTTGTGGTGGAAGATTTTTCTTTGGCTGGCTGTAGCCTTTATCTCTTACATTCACTTTCTTCATAGATTCGCCTACCTGATTACTTGCCGTAAACGATGCCACCATGTTGTTTAACATATCGCTACCTGCTTGTGGTGAATTCGGCAACAAAATTAGGTTTGAATTGTTTTCTGCACCTATCGATTGTAAAGTATCATAATGTTGCGTAACTACGATTAACGCCGACGCTTCTTGCGAATTAATTCCTACTCTGTTCAAAACATCAACTGATTCTACCAAACCGCGTGCAATTTCTCTACGCTGATCTGCAATACCCTGTCCTTGTAAACGTTTTGATTCTGCCTCTGCCTTTGCTTTTGCAACAATTCGTATACGTTCTGCTTCTCCTTCATACTCTGCAGCTGTTTTTTCACGATCTGCCGCATTAATACGGTTCATTGCATGTTTTACCTGAATATCCGGATCAATATCGGTAATCAGCGTATTAATAATATCATAACCGTAAGTAACCATTGCATCGTTCAACTCGCGTTTAACCGCAATTGCAATATCGTCTTTACGTTCAAAAACATCATCTAATTTTAATTTCGGAACTTCGGCACGCACCACATCAAAAACATAAGAAGTAATCTGATCGTGCGGATATTCTAATTTATAAAAGGCTTCGTAAACATGTTCCTGTATTACTTTAAACTGAACAGAAACCTTCATTTTAACGAATACGTTGTCTTTTGTTTTTGTTTCGATAATAACATCTAACTGCTGAATACGAAGATTTAATCTGCCGGCAATACGATCTACCAGCGGAATTTTAATATGTAAACCCGAATTACGAATAGAATGGTATTTTCCGAAACGTTCAACAATTACAGCCGATTGCTGCTTAACGGTAAATAATGATAGCAGTACTATTAATAAAATAACACCAATGATAATGTAAATTGTAAAATCCATTTTAAATTGTTTTTTGGTAAGATATAAAAAAAACCTCTTTTTTCAAAGAGGCTTAAATGCTATTTTTTAATGAAAGACAATTTTACTGTTCCGCCTTCCAATAAACTTAAATATTCTTTATATTCTGGAAACTGCGCTGTTATTAAAGGAATGTATTCTGAAATATCGCTGTGAATTTCCATGCTTGTAGCTGTTTCTACAGCAACCGTTCCGCTAATTTTATACCCCAGTACATTTAAAGAAACGTTGTTTCCGGTACGTTGAAAAGCATCGGCATATTCTGTTACTTTACAATCGGTACCTTCGTGTCTAAAGAAAATTGCTTTGTTGCCAGCAGAAAGTTCTAAATAATCTTTAGTGCAATTGGCTGTATGCGGATAATCGATAGTCTGCAATGGCACCACTTTTATCAATTGAATGGTAGTTGGTTCCCATTTACCTGGTTTGGTAACCACTTCATTGTCATTTTTTTTAGAATCGTCTGATCCGCACGAAGTAAAGAATAACCCTGCAGACAATATAGTAAGGAAAAGATACTTTTTCATAATTTATTGATTTTTAAATACTTACCGAAGATAATAAAAAAATCCCATTTTTAGGGAATGGGATTTAGAAAAATTTAGAAAAAAATTGTTGTTGTTGATATGAAAAAAATATCATTGTGAATAACGCTTGGGCATTTGTTAATCACATTTCAAATATAGAAACTTATTTTTTAACTACAAAATAATTATTTGTTAAAATTAAATATTTTTAAAATTATTTATTGCAGCGTTTAATCTTTTAGTGGTTTCGGTTTTACCTAAAACACTTATAATTTCGAACAAGTCGGGACCTTTCATCTCACCAACCAACGCAATACGAAGCGGTTGCATAATTTTACCCATTCCTAATTCGTTTTCCTGAATCCAGTTTTTAATATCTGATTCAATTTCTTTTGCTTCGAAATTTTTAACATTTTCGATAACAGAAATAACTTGTTGCATTAAACCAGATGTATCTTCTTTCCAGTTTTTCGACGCTTTTTCGTCGTACTTTTCTGGTGCAACAAAGAAAAAATCTGCTAAAGCGTATAAATCGGTCGTTAAATTCGCACGATCTTTTACCAAACCGGCTACTTTTTCAACAACCGCGTTATCTGCAGTTATGCCTTTTTCATTTAAAACCGACTGTAAGTAAACCGCTAATTCGCTATTTTCTTTCTTTGCCAAATATTGATGATTAAACCACTTGTTCTTTTCAGGATCGAACTTTGCCCCAGATTTGTTTACGCGAGCCAGATCAAAAGATTCGATTAATTCTTCTAACGTAAATAATTCTTTCTCTGTACCATCGTTCCAACCTAAAAGCGCCAAGAAATTCACTACAGCTTCAGGGAAAAATCCTTGTTCGCGGTAACCCATTGATGTTTCGCCAGTTTCTGATTTCCAATCTAACGGAAAAACCGGGAAACCTAATTTATCGCCGTCACGTTTTGATAATTTTCCGTTACCAACCGGTTTTAATATTAATGGTAAATGTGCAAATTCTGGTGCATCCCATCCAAAAGATCGATACAATAAATAATGTAACGGTAACGACGGTAACCATTCTTCACCACGAATTACATGCGATGTTCCCTGTAAATGATCGTCTACAATATTTGCCAAATGGTAAGTTGGCATTCCGTCTGATTTATATAATACTTTATCATCTAACAAAGCGGTATCAAACGTAACTTCGCCACGAATAATATCTTTCAACGTTAGTTTTTCATCGATAGGCATTTTAAAACGAATCACATACGGATCGTTGTTGTATAAACGCGCTTCGATTTCGTCATTGGTCATATTTAACGACGTTTTTAAACTTTCGCGAACCGTGTGGTTGTATATAAAGGTATTTCCGTTTGCTTCGGTATCTTTTCTCAAAGCATCTAATTCTTCGGCAGAATCAAAAGCGTAATAAGCAAAACCATTGTGAATTAAATCTAAAGCGTATTGTTTGTACAAATGTTTACGATCGCTTTGACGGTAAGGTCCAAATTGTTCATTTACGCCAATGGTTTCATCGGGTTCAATTCCCAACCATTTTAAAGCTTCAAAAATATATTCTTCGGCACCCGGAACAAATCTGTTTTGGTCGGTATCTTCTATTCGTAAATAAAAAACGCCGTTGTTTTTCTTTGCAAACAGGTAGTTGAATAAAGCCGTTCTTACGCCCCCAATGTGTAAAGGTCCTGTGGGGCTTGGTGCGAAACGTACACGTACTGGTTTTGTCATCTTTTTCGTATTTTTTTTCAAAGATAAAAAGTTGTTAGCGTTTATCTATGAATGTTATTGGTTTTCTGCTCAACGGATCGTAAATAATCTTTTGCAAGGCTAATTCATCTTCAAAAATAATCTGTGGTGTTACGCGTAATCTGGCTCTAAAGTAATCTTTTAGCTTGCCTGCAAATTCATCGGATGTATCAACAGAAAAAATACGAACCAAAATTTCGTCTGTACCTATTTCGTTGGAAGATATTTCGATTAAATGCAGTTTTATTTCTTTAAAATGAGCCACGGCATCGTGCATTGCCGGCGGATACAATGTTGTACCCTTGTATTTTATCATTTGCTGTTTACGACCTTCAACCGGACCTAAACGATAAGTTAATCTGCCGCAATTACATTTTTCTGTATGTTTACGCACCATATCGCCAGTTTTAAAACGCAACAAAGGCATGGCTTCAACCCCAAGTGTGGTTACAACCAATTCACCCAATTCTCCATCGGCAACTGGTTCATTATTTTCGTTTACAATTTCACTGATGATTAATTCCGGATGATGATGACCTCCTGCAAACTGATCGCATTCGGTAAAAGCAGCACTCATTTCGGTTGATGCGTAGGTAGAAAACAGGTTGATATCCCATTTTTCCTGAATGCGCTGTGCTAGAAGTGTCGGTTGCAAATCGGCTGTTCGCAAAGCTTCGCCAATGCAGATTACTCCTTTTACGGAACTGTTCTTGTAATCGATGTTATTATCTTCGGCATACTCGATCATCTTTAAAATGAACGACGGAACAGCAATTAAATATTTAGGCTGATAGCGCAAAATAGAATCCCACTGCAAAGGCGGTACACCCGCACCTACCCTAACAATTCCTGCACCCAGTTTTCGTAAGCCCAGAAAATACGCCAAACCCGCCATAAAACGTCGATCCATCGTGGTCATAAGCTGTACCAAATCGCCTTTTTGAACTCCGGCACATTGAAAAGACAACAATTCGTTATTTGCCAAACGTTCCAAATCGTTATCGGTTAATCCAAAAGTTACTGGATCGCCCAAAGTTCCAGATGTTGTAGCATAATCACGGATTTCGGTTTTATCAACACAGAAAAAATCTTGATTGTGTAACTGTAAATCGGCTTTTGTAGTTACCGATATTTTCTGAAGATCTTGAATGGTTTTAATGGTATCGATCTGAATATTTTCTGCTTTGAATTTTCGCTGGTAAAATGGAGAACGTTCCATTAAATACGCCATGTGCTTTTGCAGAAGCGCATTCTGAAAATTTTCAATATCGGTTATACTTTTAGTTTCTATATCGGGAATCATAGCTTTTTCAAGGTTTTCTTTAATTTTTGTTCGATGCTTTTTTTCTGATCTTTAGAACTTATTACTTTTTGCAATGCTGTTTCATAATTATCTGCCGCATTTTGCCATTGTTTCTGGCTGAAAAAATAATCGCCTAACTGTTTATAAACCAACCAAAGTTCGGGATTTGATTTTTTATAAGCCGTTAAAATTTCATTTGAAACAATTTTTTCTGAATTTGTTGCTATTTCGATCGTCTTGTGAAGTTCTCTGAATTTTTTGTATTGTTTGAAATCTTTCGATTTTATGAAATCATCTTTAGGTAATTCAAGTGATTTTACGGGTTTTAGCTCTTTCGATTTAAAAATCGTATTTAAATCATACGCATCAAAAGCGCCTAACTGATACGGATTATTTGACACCCACATTTTTAATTCGGCTGGTTTAAAAATCACGCCGTGATGCGCCATTAACTGGTTCAACGCTTTTTCATTTCCAAAACCTAAATTCTCGTTTTGCAAACCCGAAACATCGCGCAAAACCTTTAAAACATCTTTAACCTTATATTTTTTTTCGGCTTGAAAAGATTCTTCTAATTTTTCCAACCGATAATAAGAATGTGATTCTTCGATTTGATTTTGATTTCGCTTGTCTGCTTTATATCCGTTCGATTGAAAATGATTGGTACAGATCAGCTTACCGTTGTTGGTTTCGTAAACATCCATTCGTTTCGGACTCATTTCAATCACAACCGCCTTATTGTCTTTTGCACTGCCGATTAGGAAAGATTCCGATACAAAAACATCAAACTTGTCTGCTATTTTAACCGCTTCATCAATTGTTTGGGCATTCTGTAAAATACTTCGCGCAACAATAGAAACTGGCGTTTTTCCTCGCAATGGAATATCGGATTTTCCTGCATTCAGCGTTATCGTTAATCCTTTTTCGTTCATGCCCGAAACCACGCCAACCATTCCCGGCCAAGTTACAGATGCGTATTTGTAACCGCTGTTTGGGCTTATAAATTCTACAATTTTGTTCTGTGCGAATTCATCGTTTAAATAAAAATCGAAATTTCTGCCAATAAGCAAATTTCCGTCTTCGGTAAAATTGTCCCACAAAGCAATCGACGAACAGCCAACCAGCATTAAATCTTGCATGGCGTGACCAATATCGTGCGAACTGTGCAACAGTAAATTACGTTCGAATTTTGTACCGATGTCATTAAATTCATCAGATCCAAACGTTGAAACAGCATAAAGTTCCTGCTTTAAATCCATTGGAATCGCCGAAAGAATGTTGCGATTGTACCATTTTAAAAAGTACAGCAACTTGTTTTGTTTGGATGGATTTGGAATCATTTCTGAAACTTTTCCAAAGAATATTTTTTCTTGATTTTGATACAACTGCTGCGTTAAAAATCCTTTTTTATAACCTATTTCAAACGGATTTCCCGAGATTCTTAATTGCCAATTTCCATTGACCGATTTGTTTAAAACATCTCTTTTTTCTATTGAAAACGTTTCTTGTTCAAATTCGGTTTCAAACAAATCAGATTCCTTTTTCAGATTTTTAATGCTTCCGCAACTTATAAAAGAAAGTAGCAGTACAAGCGAGAATACTTTTTTACTCATACCCTACTTTTTTAAATACTTTATCAAAAAAATAATCTTTCCCAACCATTTCGGCAACCGTTAAAAAACCGGTAATCGTTACACCTAAAATTCCGTGTAAACGCACATTTTGTCCGGTTAAAAACAAATTATCAATCTTCGTTTTAGGGGAAATCATAGTTTTTAAAGGTTGTGAAGCTTCTTTTTCAAAACCGTACATCGTTCCGTCTAAAGTTCCGATATAATCTCGGTACGAAAGCGGTGAAGATGTGTGTATCGAAACAATATTTTGCTGAATATTCGGGAAATATTTCTCTAAAATCTGCAATAGTTCATTTACAATTTCTCTTTTAAATTCTTCGTAATCACTTCCGCGATCATTTTCGTTTCTAACCGTATTAAATGTCTGCTGCCATTTTTCAACCTGCTTAAAATCCATATACGTCATTAACGAAATGCTTTGCGCAAATTCCTCGTTTTGGTTGTGCGGATTGGTAGTAATTACAACAGATTGCGGTTTATTATCGATCCAATTATTTTCGTATGAAAACACATTGTCTTCACTGTCAAAATGATAAATATTGTGATTGAAATATGGAACGGCATGTGGTTTTAGAACAATATGAACCGAAAAAACCGATGGTCCATTTTTAAGCTGATTGATTCGCTTTATATAAGGTTTTCGTTGATTTTCATCGTTAAACATCGAAAAAAGCTGTTTTAGATCGATATCCGAAACAAACTGATCGGCTTTATAAATACAGTCAACCGTTTCGCAACTTTGTAAAATATTCTCTTTAAAATTAAGCTTTTCTACTTTTTGATGTTTGAATAAATCTGCATTTAAACTCCGCAATTGTTTTATAAATGCTTTGGTGATCTGGCTTCCACCTTTTACACAACGCCACGAACTTTGTATATATGAATTTACCGTTAAGGCATGAACGTAAAATGGCGTTTCGGTTGCTTTTATCGCATACAAAAAACTGTTACCCAACAAAACTGCCTGCAATTTTTTGTTTGAAGTGATTGAGTTCAGTACGCTTTCAACCGAATGCTGCATGATTTCTTCGTTGTAACCCGTTCCGTTTTTTAGGTTGTACAACGGGAATTGATCGCAATAAAACTGAATGGTTTCGATATACTTTTTTAACGACTGTTCTTCAGTAGGAAAATAAACCAACAACTGCTTTACAAAATTATCATAACCTTGTGCCTGCGGATATTGAATAGTTTCGTTTCCAAAACTAATTACATCAAACTGATTTTGATCTAATTGCGCTAAATCCAAATCGTTTAAAATATTTAGGTATGAAAAATATCGACCTAAATTTTCATCTTTATTTAATGCGCCAATGTAGTGAACGCCGGTATCGAAAATAGTTTTATCGCGTACAAACGTTTGCAAATTACCGCCATACTGATTGTTTTTCTCTAAAATACACACTTTTTTGCCTTCCTGTGCCAGCAATAATGCCGAAACCAGACCGCCCAAACCGCTACCAATTACAACAACATCGTATGTTTTAGTTTGTTTCATTACGTTGGAATACCTGTATTTTTAATTCATCGTGCGTTTGTGTTAAACCGTTGAAATTTGGTTTAAATTTACAACAAACCAGTATAATTTGATTGATATTTTGTGGAATCTCGTTATTAAACTGCTGTAAATGAGAAAGTATTAATACGTTGCTGTTATGCCAAATCTCCGATAGATCATCGGCATATTTTATTCTAAATTTTTGATTGATGTAACTCGCTTTGGCGATTGATCTGTGCTCTTCGTTTAAATTATAGGTATGTACTTTTCGCGATGGAAATTGGTTCACCAAAAGAAAATCAATCTGACCAAAATCAGTTGTTATGTGCGCAATTGACGCTTTATCACTAATTAAATAAAACAACTGATGATAAATCGATTTATTCTGACTGAAATCTTTCTTAACCGCCTTTAAAATTCCGTGTTCCTTATATAAAAAATTCAAGAAAAATTTCTGCTTAAAATAATCGGCACCTTCTGCATTTAATCGAATTTTATTGAATTCCTGCTTAAAGAAACTGCTTATTTTCTTGGTTCGATCTGCATACGAAGTGCCAAAAGAATCATCGTTAACCGCAATGGGATCTCCTACATACACATGACAATTTGTGTTGTAGATGATGAAATCGCCTTTCGGCAGTAAATCGGCATTTCCGTGGATGTATACAGGCTGAATTGGCAAATTTAATTCTTCTGCCATAAAAAAAGCACCTTTGTGAAAACGACCAATTTCTGATGTTCGTGAGCGTGTTCCTTCTGGAAAAACCATCACAGAAAAGTCGGTTCCAATGCGTTCTTCCAGCGGAATCAATCCTTGCTCTACGCCTTTCGTTGCCGGATAAAATCCTAAAAACTTAACCGCTCTGCCAAAAACCGGCGATTTATAAACCCAGTCGTTTACAATGTAAACCACTTTAGAATAAGTCATTCCAATGGTTAATGAATCTAAAAATGAGGTGTGGTTTGATATGATGACCGACTGTTTTTGCAAGCGTTCTTTATGGAATATTTTTTTACTTACGTAAGGATTTAAGTATAAAACCGATTTCATGTAGCCCGACATTACGCTGCTGAAAAAGTGCCATTTTTTGTTTTTTGATATAGGTAAAACCCAGAAAAACACGCGCATAAAAACTGATATGGTTAAGCTGGCAATAACATAGTACGTAAACATTAAAATTGAGCGAACGGTAAGGAAAAACGTTGTTGGCGATAATCCTTTTTTAACTCGATTAAAAAACAAAAACTTAAACAACAGCGGATACAGCACAAATGTTACCAAAACCGCCACGCTTACTCCGATTAACGCGATTAATGCGATTGATTTTAATGCCGGATGTTGTGCAAATATCAATGCCCCGATTGCTAAAATGGTTGTTAAAACCGCCAGAATGATTGAGGTGCGATACAAAGGCATTTCGTCTTTTCCGTCTGTATATTGTTTTTGCAACGCGCTGGTCATGAAAATGGTAAAATCGATTCCGTGGCCAAAAACCAACGTACAAACTATGGTGCTGAAAATATTAAACGGAATATTCAACAATCCCATTAAACCGGCGGTTATAAAACCCGTTAAAGCAATGGGAATTGATGCTGTTAGAACCAATTCGATTCTTCTGTAAAAAATAAACAGAATTACAAAAACGGCGATAAACGAATACGAAACTAACGAATTAAAATCGTTCACCAGGAAACCTAAATATTGTTCGTTCAAGGCTTGTCGATCAATTAAAAGCAAGTTTTTTCCATGATTTTCTTTTTCGAAATTCTTTACAAATGCATCACGGTTTTGTGGGTCGATTGTTACAACGGTTGATAACAAATATCGGTTTTTACCATGAACGAATTCGTTATATAACTGTTGGTTAAACTGTTTTAATGATGCCAGATTTATGGTTGAAAAATCTTTGTTCAGTAATTGATAAAATGCATCATGGGTTTGTTCGTTAAATCCTTGTGCTACACTTTTTTTTTCGATTTCTTGTACCGTTTGATTGATTTTAGGAGGATTCCAAAACTGTTTCCAACGTTCAATAGCTCTTAATTGTTCGGTTTTCGATGGAACCAAACTACTAACCGATTGCACATTGTTTACATGCTTATTTGATTGCAGTTTATTGAAAATCTGTTGGTTATCTTCTAAAACTCGGTCTTCATTTTCATTATAAGCAACTACAAACAAACTCTTGGCAATTTTATTATCTGTATATAATTCTTTTTCAGCTAGTTGCTGTTCCGCAGGCATGAAATTAATTTTAGACAAATCGCCATCGAACTGAACTTTATGATATGTAAAAGCGCTTATTACAATCAAAAGCAGTGTAAAAGCAATTAAAACCTTGTTTTTTTCGAAAGGATATTTCGCAATTTTATCAATAGCATGACTGTGTTTTAAGGTCTTGCCTTTATAAATATGCGGTAAAATAATCAAAGTAAAAACGGCTGTGGCAACTACTGAAATACTTGCGAAAATTCCCAGATCAATCAATGCATCTGAATGCACAAAAAGCAAGCAAAGAAAGGCAACCGAAGTAGTGGAACTACTCATTAACAGCGGCTTCGCAACATCTTTAAACAACGCTTTCATACTTTGTGTGTTCTTGGAATGCGTTAAAAAATGTAACGCATAATCAATAGTAATTCCTATTAAAATGGCAGCGATCGATAAAGAAATCGCCGAAATTTCGGTTCTTAGAAAGTACAAGCATAACAGACCAAATAATCCACCAAAAACCGTGGGAATCATTACAATTATTGGAACCAGCCAGTTTCTGTAATAAAAAATCAACAGCAACATTAAAGCCGAAACCGAAATGGCTACCGTGGTTAAAATATCGCTTTTAATTTGTTGGGCATTGGCAACGGCAATAAAAGGCGAACCAAAATATTGTACCTCAACCCTTGGGTTTTTATCTGCAATATGCTTTTTTAAAGCATTAAGCTTTTCTACGAAAACTGCATTGTGTTGCGTTTCGCTTCCGTCATACTTCGGATTAATGAATAGCACAATTTTTTCTTCGTCTTGGGTAAATAAAAACCCGTCTTGGAACTTATAATCTCCGTTTCCTTGAAACTGCTGTAGTTTCTTTAAAGCCAAAAACGATAATTGCAAAGGATCATCAACCACAACATCCTTCATAAACGACGCATTACCGCTTATTAATGTTTCGTAATTTTTCTGAATTTGCTTGGAAAGACTGTCGTTATTCAGTTTTTGGTCGATGGTTTTATAATCGGCTTCGTTCAGATAAATCGGCAAATTTTCATACACAAATTTGAATGATTCCTGAAATAGATCTTCGTTCAACGTTCCCTGAACCGACAAATAATAATCTTTTACAGCAGGCAACGTATCGGTAAAACTTTCGGTAGCGCTGATTAAATCATTATTATCAGCATCGTTTTTCTTTTTAAAAATTACCGCAATTTTATCGGTAAAATTCATTTCGCTAATAACCTGTGCTGTGGTGTTATTGGCGTTATTGCTTGGAATAATCCGCGTAATATCTTCGTTAAAAGTAATTTTTTGAAGGATAAAAACCGCGCACACCAAAAATAACAACGAACTTAAAAGTGCTATTTTGGGATATTTCTGAATTTTTTGAAACAAATAATAAAATCCGTTAAACATTATGCAGTTGCTTTTCGGTTGTAAAAATTAAGGATTACGTAACAAATCAATCCTAATAAAACTGCCATAAATGTAGCTAAAATTGTGCTTCCGACAATATATTGCAGTAAATGGTTTTTTATTGAATGGAACGAAATATTATCAAAATCTATCAGAATTTCGCCACTTTCGCCTTCAAAAAAACTGCCAACTTTTAATGATGCCAGCACAATAAACGGAATAAACGGCGGAAGGCTGATGTTTGATCCTACAAACGAAATGGTTTTATTTAATTTGAAAATCGCTGCCAAAAAGATCGACAAGAATGTTTGAAAACCCCACACAGGAACAATTCCAATAAAAACGCCCAATGCAAGCGATAGTGCTTTTACTTCGTTGGTGTCATTGGTCTGTAAAATATCTTCTTTTAAAAAAGACTTAAAACTTTTTTTTTTGAATTTTAAAAGTATGTTTCTCGGTTTAATGTACAAAAGCGTGATAAGAACCAAAACCGTATTTAAGATGCTTATGCGGGTAAAATCGCGAAACGGACGAAAATGCGAAACGCGTTCGTTAGGATCGTACAAAACTTGAATAGGCACATTTTTTACCAATATATTTTTCCAAGCTGTACGCACGATGACTTCAATTTCAAACTCAAATTTTTTAGTAAAAAATCTTTTTGGAAGCTGTTTTAAAGGATACAAACGATAGCCTGATTGTGTATCTGTCAGCTTTATACCGGTTTCGAACTTGAACCAAAAATTAGAAAATCGGTTTCCGAAACTGCTTTTTTTAGGAACACTTTCATGCGTCATGTTTCTGCTTCCGATCAAAAGAACCGGTTCAGTTGATGCATTTAATTCATCTAAAAAAACTGGAATATCCGAAGGATAATGTTGTCCGTCTGAATCTATCGTTAAAGCATAATCATAATTTAACGATAACGCTTTTTTAAAACCCACTTGCAAAGCGTTTCCCTTGCCTTTATTTTGCGGAACATTTAAAATGTAAAGTTGCTTGTAGTTTTCAAGAATATCGGCAGTTTCGTCGGTACTTCCGTCATTAACAATAAAAATATGGTTGGTATAATTTAAAACTCCGTCTATAACGCGCTTTAAGGTTTTCGCATTGTTATAGGTAGGAATAATTACGCACCACGTTTTATTATTTTGCACGGTATTCATCATAATTGCTGGGTTAGCAAAGCATTTACTTTTAGGGCAACGGTTTCATCAAAACTAGCCGAAGCCTTAATTTTAAAGTTTTCTTCTACTTGATTGATATCGATTGTAATTGCCAAAACCGCGTGCACTTCCGGGTTTATCAATGCCATGAACTTTACGTTGCTGCATTCTTTTATAAACAGATTTGTATTAGTTGCCTGCTCTGTTAATTCCTTTAAAATTTGCAGCATACAAACACCAGGCGTTACCGGATTATTAGGGAAATGCCCTTTAAAAACATCATGCTCAGGGTTTAATTCAATAATCGCTTTTAACTGGTTGTCTGTAAAATTAAATTCTTTTACGCTGTAAAAATGAGGTATTAACATACAAATTGTTTAAAAAGCGAAATTAAGGATTTATTTTAAAGTACCACCAACCGCTGTTTTATTTATCTGTTTAAAAAAGGTAAAGACATGCGTTGCAAACAATATGTTTTTCTTAACTTTTAAAAGAAATGATTTAAAACATTATTTTCTGAAATTTGTAGTACTTAATTAATTTAATTCGATTTAAAAATATGAGTTCATTAAAAGGAAAAAATGCAATAATTACCGGTGGTGGTCGTGGTTTGGGTAAAGCTGTTGCCCTGCTGCTTGCACAAGAAGGTGTGAACATAGGAATTACCGGACGTAACGAAGATCATTTAAAGAATACGGTTGCAGAATTGCAAAAAAGTGGTGTAAAAGCTGCGTATTCGGTTTTTAATGTTGCCGATAAAACGGAGGTTGATAATGGTATTAAAGAATTAGTATCAAACCTTGGTGGTGTGGATATTTTGGTAAATAATGCCGGAATTGGCTGGTTTGGCAAATTAGAAGATATGCCTGCCGCCGATTGGGAACAAGTAATGCAGACCAATCTTTTCGGAGTTTATTACACGGCAATGGCGGTTTATCCGTACATGAAAGAAAACGGAAGTGGCGATGTAATTAACGTAGCCTCTACAGCGGGTTTAAAAGGTGGCGCAAACATGTCTGCTTATGCGGCGTCTAAAGCAGCGGTCATTTCTTTATCGCAGTCTATGATGGCAGAATGGCGCAAAAGCAACATTCGTGTATTTACATTGACACCAAGTACGATTGCTACCGATATGAGCATTGACGGTGGTTTAACCGACGGAAATCCGGACAGCGTTTTACAACCCGAAGATTTTGCCGAATGGGTACGCGATATCTTGAAGATGAAAAGCAGAGCGTTAATTGCTAATGGTTCTATTTTTTCGACAAATCCATAAAATAATCCGTTCGAATGAACGGATTATTTTATAATTGAAACCTATTGAGTTCATATTTTAAAAATGATTTAATAAATTTAAGTTTTTAAAGTCAATCATTGCCTTAATTATTATTTTTGATAAAAACAACATCATGATAAATAAAATTTTATCTCTTTCTATAAACTGCTGGGTCAAATGGACGGGTTACAAAAAAAACATAGATGAAATTCCTTGGCTAAAAGGTCCATACGGAAAAAGTGCATTTATAGGTGATGGTTTTTATAAAGAATTTGCAAAAGAATCCAACTTAAAAATTTCTATTGATAAAAGCCACGGTTTGCTAAGCGATTTTCTTTTAGCTATTGATAAAAATGATGTGAATAAAAACCGTCTTCAAGAATCTGTTAAGCATTTCTATGAGCACACAGCACAATATACTTTAGACGTTTGGTCTGAATGGTATCATCCCGTGAAATATTTTGCACATCTTTTAATTAATACTGTAAGTTCTGGTATAGACCAACTAAACATACCGCTAAAACCTTTAGAAACCAGCAGAGGTATGAGCAATGAAGTAATTGCTTTGAAAGATGAAAACGACAAACAAGTAATGACTTGTTGGCTGAGAAAAGCTATCTTGACTAAAAAAGTTACTTATGCAGGGTTTTATTCTGCCGTTAATATTGACGAAAAACCTTATGTACGAGTTATTTTTCCACTACCAAAAGGTAGCGCAACTGTTTTATTAAGAGTTGAAGTACAAGACGATGGTTCAGTAAAATTAATCTCTGATGGAAAAAAACCAGGTGGTGCAGGATATTATCGAATTAAAGTAATGAATGATTCAACGATTAGGTATAAATTTATTCCTTTAAAAGAATTAATTCACGTGTTTACCGATAAAGAAGGTGTTTTACGTACAGATCATACTTTTTGGTATTGGGGAATGAAGTTTTTACAACTGCATTATAAAATTAATCCTCTCAAAAAAAGTTCTTAAGAGGATTCATTTACTTTATATTTTTGAAATTTCTACAACTGAAAAACACTGTCGCCCAATGCGGTGTTTAATTTTTTATTTTTTAGTTTGATTACCGAATAATCTTTAGAACTCTCTACAATTTTAATTTCCGAAACCGTATCTTCATTGTTTAAAAACGTTAAAGTAACCTCTTTAATATGCTTGCTCATATCTTTACTTTTTGGTTTTAACACGGCAAAACGCGTAGTTCCATTTTTAAAATAAGTGATATTGAACGATTTTTCATCGAACAGATTTCCCGTATAACTTCCAACCATTAATTGCTGTAACTGCTTAAAACGCTTGTTTTTGTTAAGATCGATCGATGTAACTTTTCCTTTTTCGTTCTTAATCTTTAAATTGTCTTTGTTAAACAGCATCGCATTCTTTTTTGGGGCATTGTATTGCCAAAGTAATTTCTCGCCTTTAAAACGTAAAATTCCTGATGATTTTGATGCATTTTTAAGAACGCTTACATGTTTTGTTTCTTCAAAATCGGCAGTGATTGATGTTGTTTTATCAGCCTGATTTGCGATTTCTTTTTTAAACGTAGTTACTTCGCCCGCCGTCATTTGTGTCTGTGAAAACCCCAATGAACACGTAAAAAAAAGAATTCCTAAAAAAATATTTTTCATTATTTGTATGCTTTAATATTAAGTAATTCGTCAACCGTAACCGATTGTATTTGTTTCTTTTCCATAATTATCAACAATCGTTCCAATACGTTCAATGTTTTGGTTGATGTATCGTGAAGCAAAATTATAGAACCTTTCTCGAATCGATCTAAAATTCGACTTAAAATTTTATCTTCTGATTCAATTACGGTATCTAACGATCGAACATTCCAACCAATTACCTCTACCCTATTTTCTTTGCAAGCCCGCGCTATATTTGGATTTGTAACCCCGAAAGGTGGTCTGAATAAATTTGGAATTTTCCCTGTAGTCTGCTGAATAATGTTTTGGGTTGATGCAATTTCGTTATGAACTTCTTTTTTAGTTAGAAATCCCATTTTATTGGTATGCGAATAGGTATGATTTGCGATTACATGCCCCTGTTCGACTATGATTTTTGCTGTTTCAGGATGCTTCTCGACTTGTTTTCCAATGCAGAAAAAAGTCGCTTTTTGATTGTATTTTTCAAGCAGATTTAAAATTTCCGGAGTGATTTCTGTAGGTCCGTCATCGAACGTTAATGCAACTACGTTTTTAATGATTTTTTTGTTTGATGAATGTGCTTTTACAAAGTAATTTTGTCGGATATCAAAAGATCCCCAAGCGGTTATTCCCAACCAAAAAATTATTGCAATAAAAATTAAAAATAAGGGGAGTTTACCCGAAAAATAAGCATACCACAAGAATGTTAAAAGGGCAATAAAAAACCATTTTATGTACTTGTGGGTTAACATTTTGATAGTAGAACAAAACTAAAATCGGTATTGTTGAACTGATTAATCATCAACACTTTTTCAATTTTATTTGGTTCGATGTTATTGTATTGAACAGCCTTTGGAAGCTCTTGTTTTTGAATGATTTCTGCTGCAACTTTTAATCCGAAAGCCGATGCAGTATCGTAACTTCCTGAAATATGTTGGTAATAACCCTGCGGAATTTCATTCAAAACAACATTCATTCTGTTGTAAAATTCTTGCTGATGAGCATCTGCATTTACACCGAAAAACACTACATCCAAATCAGCAACAGAAAGATTATTTTTAGCCAAAAAATTATTGATTTCGGTAGCTTCGTCGTCTTTAAAAGCGTTAAAAAGCATCACATCTAAAACTTCCGCATAACTGTTATTGGTTTTATTATTTGATAGAGCAAAAAAAGTAGCTCCTTCTGCCAATGCAATTCCCTTTGTTTGTGGGTTTTTAAAATTGACTTCTTCCCCACTCTGCTTTACTTTTCCGATCATTTCGTACATAGAAAAAGTGTACGGTGCAATTTCATCAACACCGCCAATCAATATGTTTTCTTTGTTAAAATGTTTCAATTGCATAAAAGCATCAAACAAGGCACTTTCAAACGAATTTGCGCCATTAACATACGTAAAGTTGTACGCTTTACAATGCAAATGCAATGCAATCTGTGCCGCAACAGTGTTATGTGTTGACTGTATAAAAGCAGTTGGCGTTAAAAACTGCTCATCATTTTCTATAATAGCATCTAAAAACTTTTCAGAATCTTCAATACAACCCAATCCGGTTCCGACAATAATCGCCTGCGGATCGACCATTTTGGCGTTGAACAACGCTTTATTGGCAGCATAAATTCCCATTTTTACTCCTTTTGCCATTCTTCGGCTCATTGCAGGAGCAATCAAATCTTTGTACGATGGCTGTTGCGCTTTGTTTAATATCTGAATTTCAGTAATTTCCGATTCAAATAAATCGAAATCAACCGATTGAATACTTACGTTGCCGATACCGTTTATATAGCAGTTTTTCATGATTTCGAAAAGATTAAAGTAGAGCAATTTCCGCCAAATCCGAAAGAATTTGAAAGCACATGATTAATTTCTGTTTGAACAACTTCGGTTTCTGGAACAATATTTAATTCTTCCATAGGCGTTTTAAAATTCAGGTTAGGGAAGATGGTGTTGTTTTGCAACGCCAGTACGCTGTAAACTGCTTCAATTGCAGCAGCAGCAGCTAATGTATGACCTGTAAATGCTTTGGTTGAACTAAATTTCGGTACTTTGTTGAAAATTCTGCTCATTGCGCGACCTTCAGATAAATCGTTGTTAGGTGTTGCCGTTCCGTGTACGTTGATGTAGTCGATTTGATCGGGTAGGATAGAAGCCTTCTCAAAAGCTTGTTTCATTGCCAAATACGCACCTTCACCGTTTTCTGACGAAGCTGTTTGATGAAATGCATCGTTTGCATTGCCATAACCTGCCACGTAAGCCAAAACCTTTTTATTGCTTTTCTTGATAACCTCATTAGATTCTAAAACCAAATAAGCCGCAGCTTCGCCCAAATTCAAACCTTTACGGTCATTGTCAAAAGGCGTATTGTAAGTATCAGACAAAATCATCAACGTTTTAAAACCGTTTATGGTAAACTTGCTCAACGCATCGGTTCCACCCACAATTACTCGGTCTAAATATCCGTTTTCAATCATACTTGCACCTAACATAATGGCATTTGCAGCAGATGAACATGCGGTTGAAATTGTAGTTACAAATCCTTTTAAATCTAAATAATTGGCAATTTTGTTTGATGAATCGCCGGCATCGTGACTTTGAATATACTTTTGATATTCCGGATGTTCCTCGTACTTTTTGTAATGCTTTTCGGTAAAATCCATTCCGGCAACACTAGTAGATGAAATCAAACCTGTTCGAACTTCATTAATATCATCAATACCAGCACTTTCAACTGCTTTTTTGGCAGCATACGCACCCAACAAACCGGTTCTAGTAAAGGTGTTTTCTTCGTGTAAATTCAACAGTTGTTGCAATTCTTGGTTGGTAATTTTAATTTCGCCGACCTTAATTTCTGATGCATGACGAGTTTGGATATTCTCCAAATTTGAAATACCGCTTTTTTTAGAAATTAACGACTGAAAATTTTCTTCGACCGATAAACCGATGGAAGATATAATGCCCATTCCTGTTATTGCAACTTTTTTCTGCATTATTTTGTACGGTTTGCAGCTACAAATTGAGCCATTGTTTCAACTGACTGAAAAATTTCTTTCCCTTGTTTTGGATCGGCTAATTTAATACCGTATTCTTTGTCTAAAAGCACGATTAGTTCCAATGCATCAATAGAATCTAAGCCTAAACCGTCGCCAAAAAGCGGATCGTTATCCTGAATATCATCAATAGAAATATCTTCTAAATTCAATGCGTTAATAATGCGTTCTTTTAATTCTTGCTTTAATGCGTCCATTTTATTTTGTTATATCGTTAATTTGTTCTTTTGAATGCTCTAAAATACCCATTTTTTCCACCAGATAAAAATCGGCTTTGTAATCTCCGTTTAAAAAGTGAATCCAACCACACAAAACCTTTTGCGCTTTATTGGTTTTCAACAGATATTCCGCGTATTTGTGCATGTATTCGGTTTGATAATTTTCTGCTACAAAAAACGCACTTTCGCTTTTTAATTCATGACGAATACTTACTTCGCCAATAGTAATATTGGGCAGCGTGTACACAAAAACCGCCGGACTTGGATAATAATCTTCCGGAATTTGAATGCTTTGCTGATGTTTTAAATCGGTATCTAAACTTGCTTCGTTATTACTAAAAAGCAAAGCGATGTCTTTCTCTGTTTCGTTCTGCAAAAGTAATTCTGATGCAATAAAAGCCAGTTTGCACAAATCGTCCATTTTATAAAATTTCGGGTACGATATGTTCAAGCTTTTATACACGTTTTTCATAAACGCAGCAAAAGTATCTTCCTGATTATGAAAGATCTGCTTGCCGTTTTCACAGACAACATTTTGACTGATATTTATGAATTTACTGATTGCGAACATGATCTACATTTTTAACCAGAATCATTGCAGAATTGCTTCCGCCAAAACCTGATGCCGTTTTTAAAGCTGTTTTAAGCGATTTTTGTTCTTTATTGGTAATGATGTTTATTTGTTGCGTTGTTCCTTGCTGTTGGTAGCCAAAAGAAGGAATTAACACGTTGTTTTTTAAACTTTCTATTGTGATAACGGTTTCCAATAAACCCGATGCGCCTAATGTGTGACCGAAATATCCTTTTAAACTGTTGGTTGGAACATTTTGCAGGTTTAATCGATTAAAGGCAACAGCTTCCATTTCGTCGTTAAATAGGGTAGCGGTGCCGTGTGCCGAAATATAATCTATTTGGTTTGATGCGATTTGGGCTTCGTTTAGTGCTTTTTCAATACTTAAAAACAAACCTTCACCCGTGCGCGATGGTCCTGAAATATGGTTGGCATCGTTAATATTGGCATCGCCTAAAATTTGTATTGATTCCGTTCGATCATCATTCGATACAAAAACTGCAACAGCTGCTTCACCCAGATTTACTCCGGTTCTGTTGGCATCATAAGGTTTGCAAGGTTCACTGCTCATTGCCTGAAACGATTGAAAACCAGAAACTACAAAAGGCGTTAATTCATCAACAGCTACAACATACGCATTGGTAAATTGTTCCATCTCTATGAATCGTTTGGCTACAGATAATGCTACAACTCCCGATGTGCAAGCGTTTGAAACCACAATTGAATCCGTTTTAAAGCCAAAATAACTATTTATATTTTTCGCTAATTGATCTATAAAAGCTTCGTTTAAATCATTATTTGCTAATGCATCAATGTTTCCTTTGGTTGTTGAAAGAATTAAAACCGAATCATTTTTCAACGGATTTTTTTCCACAATAGGGGAAAGGGCAGCAATCAATAATTTTTCAATTCGCGATCCTTTAAAATCAGGATTTATCGATTGAAAATGGTTGTTGAACAAATCCTCATTAATTTTTCCTGCATAAACAGATCCAATCTTATCATTGATAAAAACTTGTTCAATAGCCGATTTTCCCGAAAGAATATTTTGGAAATTATCATCGGTTGAAAAACCCAACGGACTAATGATATTGGTATCGTGAATAAAAACTGCCATTACAACAAACCTACTTTTTGTTTCCACTGTTCAAAAAACTGGGGAACGGTGATGATTAAATTTCCATCGAAATCTGTAAAAACCTGCGTTGTTTCGCCTACACAAACCAATTCGTGCTTTGCGTTGTAAATTTCGAAACTAAAAATCATTTTTGCAGCAGGCGAATCTATAAAAGTGGTTACAATATAGGCGTCATCGGCATATCGCAACGGTTTTTTATGCTCGCTTTGTGTTTTAACGATTGGTGTTGCAAAACCGTGATCCTGCACATGCTTGTAAGAAATTCCGTAATGGCGACCAAAAGCCTCGCGACCGTCTTCGAAATAATCGATATAGTTGCCGTGCCAAACAATGCCCAACGCATCGGTTTGGTTAAACTTTACCTTAAAATGTTCGGTATGCTGTAAGGTTTTGCCTTGGTTAAACGGTTCTTTTCTTTTTATCATATAGCAATGCACAAGTTGTAAAAACAACAAAAAACAAAGTTAGTAATATCATTTCAGGAATAATATCAATTAGCAAACCATTTCGCAATATAATATCATAATAGCCGTTTAATGCCCAGTTCATAGGCGATGCTTTTGATGCAATTTGCATGACTTGCGACATGGCAAATACAGGAATCCAAACACCGCCGACAGCTGCCAGAATAATTACGAATGTTGCGCCAAAAGGTGCCGATTGTTCTTGGGTTTTACTTACTATTCCTAACAAAATTGCCATACCAATTGCTGCTAAACCTGCTGTTAATGTTAAAACAGACATTAAAGCTATTTTCTTAAATGAAAGATTTAGCTCGGGCAAATTCATATATGGAAATAAAACTTTTGCAATAATTAAAATGGTGTAAAACTGCAACAGACAAATAACCAAATACGTAATTATTTTACCTAAATACAATATACTGTTTGATGTTGGACTACTGATTAAACGCAAATACGTTCCCTGATTTTTTTCTTTTACAATGTTGATTGACAACGGAACCATGATAAAGAAAATAGCAAAAAGTGTCCAAGCGGGTACGTTGTGTTGAACCGAATTTGGCACAACATCTGCGTTTTTTTCTTGCGGAACAATTTCTTTAAAGCTTATAAATGTATCGTTGAACGATGTGGTGCTGCTACCGCCTAATTGTGTTTCAAACGTTTTATAAATAGCATCAGATTCCAACTGAGCAACCATTTTATCGATATTGCTTTTGATTCCGTTTTTAAAAGCTGCTTGTGTAGCCGGATCAAAATACAGTCGGATTTCTTTTTTTTCAACTTTAACAGGATCGTAAGTAGAAGTACTCATACCCATTTCGTCTAAAATTCCATCCACATTCTGGCGAACCTTTATGTTTAAATCGCTGGTTAGATTTTTAGGAATTACAATTGCCATTTGATATTTCCCTTTAAAAACCAATTCTTTTGCGGTTACTTCAGTTATCGCTTTATTATTTTCGGTTGTTATCAATGAAAAACTTTGCGAAGCTTCCAGTTCTTTTTTAACGTGCAGGGAAATACTGTCTTGATCGTGATCGATCCAAAGAACAGGAATTTTTGATGCACTAAAGCTTTGGTAGGTGCTGTCTTGTATAGATGTTACCACCACCACCAAAATTACCGGCATGATAAATAAGGTGATTAATCCGCCAATATCGCGAAGCAACAACTTAAATTCTTTTACTATGCACTGCCACAACTTAAACCACATCGCGCAATTTTTTACCGGTTAATGTATCAATTAAATTATGGTTCATCTTTTTCATTAAAACTTGAAATAATGCGTAAAAATACCAAAATCCGTTGGTAAATGACCAAAGGATTTTAATTTTAAAATATTAGATTAGAATTATCGTGAAACACATAAAACTGTTGCTATGATTATAATATTAGCATACGGTTAACAATGCACAAGAATAAGCAAATCTGCCACTTTCTGGTACGCATAGCAATACTTTTTCGCCTTTTTTAAGTTTCCCAGAATTCATCAATTCTTCGGTTACAATAAAGATTGATCCTGCGCCGATATTTCCAACATCTGATAAGTTATAATACCATTTTTCCACAGGAAAATCTAAACCAACATTCGCAAATTCTTCTCTTAAACCATCTTTAAAGTAATAAGAAGAAATATGTGCCAAAACATAATCCATATCTTCTGGTTGAATTTGGTGTTTATCGAACGAAGCTCTTAAAGCCTCGGCACCTTTTTTCAAAATAAATTCATCCAACAAACGAGTATCTTGCTTTAATGCGAATAAAGATTGTTTCAACCAATCATCTGAAGGATAATCTGCCCAAGATTTTAGGCTTCCGTCTTCTTGTTTTTCGCAACCAGAATACATGCACGCTTCAATTTCATGGGCAAATGAATGAAAATCAATCCATTCTATTTTTAAATTTGTGCTTCCTTCGCGAGGTTTGTTTTCCAGAAGAAATGAGCCTGCTCCGTCGGAAAGCATCCATCTTAAAAATTCTCTTTTGAAAGCTACAATTGGTTTTTCTTCTAATAATTTTAAATTTTCAACTTCATGGTTAAATTTATCAGCAGTCATCCAAGACGAAAAACGCTCGGAACCCACACAGATTGCATTTTCGGTTGCGCCAGCTTTTACGGAAAGAAAGCCGTAGTTGAGAGCGTTCATTCCTGCATTGCAAAGTCCCATTGAAGTGTTGATCCCAATAGATTTTCCGGGTTTTAAAACGCCATGAACCATAGATGCGTGCGAAGGCTGAATTTGATCTGCCGAAGTGGTGCCGCAAGAAAGCAACTCCATATCTTCTTTTTTAAAGTTTTCGTCGAAAAGACCTTCAACTGCTAAAGCGGTAATTTCTGCATTGGTATGCGTAGGTTTTTGATTTTTATCTAATGCATAATAGCGCGTTTTTATGCCGTTATTCCTTAAAATAAGTGGTCTTGCCTTAGATGTTTTATTATTCACCAAGCCTAAATATTGTTCCATTTCATCATTTGAAACAGGCTTGTTGGGTAAATAGGTTGATGCTTTTGTGATATAAACGTTACTCATTATAATTTTCTTTTTTATAGTCCTTGATAATATTGAATTTGTTTTTTTCTCTTCCACCAAAAAATGGGAGTTGTTATATTGTAGATAATCAAAACAATTGGCGAAATTACCCATATTGCAGCCATTAGGTAAAATTTGTAAACGCCCACCCAAAATTTTCTTTTTTCAGGTTTTTTAAGAATAATTGCTGAAAATACGGTGAAAAGCTTATTACCTACGGTTTCAACTTTTATAAGGAACGGTCGTATTTCTACTGCTCCGTTCTTTACAAGTTCATTTTGCAATCCATTATAATTATCTTGCGAAACGTACTTTTCAATAATCGTTCCATATTTATCGGCGCTTGCAATTTCTGCATCCGAAACACCTGCTTTTGGAAATGGTTTTTTCTGTTCTTTATTGCCGGTTTGCATCCAATTTAATATGGTTATTACGCTTGTGTAATTGTCATGACGATCAACCAAAGCTATATTACCCACAAGTTTTGCTTGTAAACGTTGTAAATGAATTTTAAGTTTTTCTTGAGAAAGCATCCACATATTTCTGGTAGCAGAAACTGTTATAACGGGTGTATTAGCCATTATTTGTTCAGCATACGTACTTTTAAGAAAAGAAATAATGGGTATAGATGGGGTTAAAAACCAAACTTGGTAGCCAAATAATATTAGATCAAATTTTTGATTAAGCACTTCTTCAGGAGGTGGTAAAATGGCTCTTGGAATTTGCCTATACGTTTCCGGAAAAGTATCGTAAAAAACTTCACTTTGCCATGGAAAAGGGAAATCTTTTTCCATTTTAATTTCATAATACGTAACGGTATACGAATCCTTTAATTGTTCAAAAGGTTTTGCGATATTTTTTACGATGTCCTTTAACTGTCCTGTTTGACTGTAATATAGCACTAATATTTTCTTCGGCATAAATCGGGATCACTTTATACAAAAATAGATTTTTTTTGGAAAAAACAGTCGCTTTTGGCTCTTCAATTCTGTTAATCTTTATTCGGAAAACAATAATGTAAAATACGACGCGAGTTTAACTATTTAAACCACATCACGCAATTTTTTACCGGTTAATTCAATAAAAACTTCTTCTAAACTGTGCGCATTTGGAACGCTTTCAATGAGTTCTTTTGGTGTTCCCTGAACAAAAACGCTGCCTTGATCTATAATGGCAATATCGGTACAGAAATCTTGTGCTTCTGCCATTAAATGCGATGTATAAACAATGGTTGTTCCTTGCTGATTCAGCAGTTTTAAATAATCGATTATCGTTGCGCGTGACTGAACATCAACACCAACCGTAGGTTCGTCTAAAAACAACACTTTTGGATTGTGTAAAATACCGGCTATTAAATTTACCCGGCGTTTCATTCCGCCCGAAAACGTTTGTATTTTCTTGTGCATGAAGTTTTCCAATCCTAAATGAATTAGAAATTCGGGGATTTTTGCTTTTAATTCTGTTTTTGATACATTGTACAAACTGCCAAAATACATTAGATTTTCATAGGCTGTAAGGGTAGGGTACAAGGCATATTCTTGCGGAACCACACCAATTATATTTTTTATTGATGTACTGTTTTTGTTTGATATTCCGTTGATTTCATAACTGCCCAAAGTAGGCTGAATGATGCCGCACAAAATAGAAATCAAAGTCGTTTTTCCGGCTCCGTTTGGTCCTAACAATCCAAAAACAGACTGCTGCGGAATGTTTAAAACCACATTGTTGAGCGATTGAAAATCGGCACCTTTATATTGTTTCGATATATTTTGTATCTTGATGATTGACTGCATTTTACACGGATTTTTTCAATTTCTTAAAAAAGGCTTCTTCCATATCTGCCAGTTTCATTAAATCATTAGAAAGTACTTGATACACATTTTCGGTATTGCTTCGCTTTTTAACCACACGCGATGCTTCTAAAGCAAAATCACGCCATTTATCGCCAATTAATGCCATTTCTTGAGAAAGGCTCAACAATTCCTGATTCTTTAAATATTCACCAGCTTCCTGCAAGAAAGCAGCGTAAATAAAGCGAAAACCACCACCGCCTGTGCCAATTTCTTCTTGCATACGGATCATATTAGCCAAATTGTAATTTGTTTTTGCAACACCCAACTTATTATGCCATTTTAAAATGTCTTTTGCTACCCAGCGTATAGCTTTCACACCCACAAGTGGCACGGGCGCTAACATATCGCTACACGTTTGTTTTATGGATTTTTTAATAGGATTTGTAAGATCCATGGTATCTGGAACAGAAACAGGGTAGTACAAATGTCCTTTCGGAGCCAATGCGCCTTTAGCGTAACGCACTTTTTCCAATTCTTCTTCGTTTAGTGAAACGGTATAATCCATAACCGAATCGCTAATTAAATAGTTACCATTTTCTTTACCAAAAACTACGATATTGTGTGCATTGAAATGAAAGCGGTATTCGTCAGGAAAATAAGGTAAATTGTAAACACCTACTACCAAACCTGTCGGAATATTTTTAGAAAGATTTTCATCTAACTTTTGCTGTGCTTTTTTAGGATCAGAAAATTTGAAACGTTGTACTTTTATCCCCAAACGCTTTGCCATACGGTTAAATATTTTACCTGGCATGGGTCTGTACGAAATTCCCGGCGCGTGATTTATTTTAAGAAACGGCAAGTAAACAAAAAACAAACCAGAGCCCAAGCCAAACGCCATAGGTTCTGATATTTTAAAGCCTTTGTCGCCCAATAAATTTACAATAGCACCGTTTTCACAATGCGCTGCTTGTTTGTGTTGAAAATCCGCCTGCATTTATCCTTTTAAATTTTGTAAATCGTTTAAAGAAATACCGAAAACATCGGCATATTTTTGAAGTGTTTTTGTGTTTAGGTTTTTAAAAACATTTGGTTTTCCATGACGTTTTACAAAGAATGTCCATTTACCCACATAAGCCGCCAGCGTTTGCCAGTCCATACGGTTTAGTTCCATAAAATAAACAATCGGGCTTACATTGCCTGCTTTTACATCGTTTAAAGCCTGCTGAATACGTTGATCCAATACTTCTAAATTCTCATGCTGAACAACTGTTTTTGCTTCCCAGCCGGTACTTTGAACGCTTACAAATTTTCCGTCATCATCAACCGCATAAACCATTTCGTTAATGTTTTTCCTTTTTAAAGGACTATCGTCTTGTGGTACTTCGTTCTTTTTCATCTTAATTTTTTTGTAAGAATAAATTCATTTCGCCTTCCAAAAATAACGTATCTAAATGATATGCAGTAACTTTTAACGTGCAAATAGAATATTCGGGCATTTGAACCTGTGCAACCAAATTGGCTTCGGTTTGAATTTTTGTTCCTATTTCGGGTAATTTATGAATGGTAATTTTTTTGATCGAACTTATAAAACCTAAAATCCCCGGATTTCCTTGAGATTCTGCCGATGGTTCTTTATCAAAATAATGCTGCCCTGAAATTGATGAACAGGTTTGTGCTGCGTTTTCGATCAATCCCGAAGCAGACAAACAATTATCTTCAATAAAAATACAGTCGGCTTTTATTTCAAAATGCGTTAAAACTCGTTCCAAACATATATGTTCAATAGCATCAACCATTAACATTGGCTGTAAATGTGGCAGATAATTTTTAATATCGATATATGTTTTTTCAGAATTCATCATTTGGCAATTACTGTTTTCATTTGTGCGGTTGCAATTGTTTCGTTGTTGATCTGGCAAATAATATCAACCAGCGTAATACCTGCAAATTCTTGTAGAATTGTTGCTGTGGTTTGTATTTTTTCGCCTGCAATGGGCAAGCGGTTAATTTTAAGGTTTGCAATACTGCCAATGTATCCCATTGGTGCCTGCTGGTTTTTCACGTAAAACCCAAAACCGGTATGCAATGCCACTGTTTGCGCCATGTGTTCTATTAAACCGGGTTCTTGCAGTACATTGTTTTTTATAAATAATCCGGTAGTATCAATTGATAATCCTGCCGAAACTTCGTTGTCATTAAAAGCATGCAGCGTATCAACCATAACAATAGGGTTGCGCTGCGGAATGCATTTTAAAAGGATTTCTGCCGATGTTATAGGGAACGAATTCATGCTAAACAACTTTTAAAAATGCGTATGCATAAGAAAATCGACCACTTTCGGGAACCGACAACATAATGGTGTCGCCACTTTTTAATTTGTTGGAATGATACAGCTCTTCTAACATTAAATAGATCGATGCCGAACCCACATTTCCAACTTTGGGCAGGTTTATGAACCATTTATCTTTTGGAATTTCCAAACCGGCATTTTTAAAACATTCATACAGTTTATCTTTGAAGAAAACCGATGAAATATGCGGTAGGAAATAAGTAATATCGCTTGGTTTTATGTTGTGTTTCTGCATGGCATCACCCATACTTTCCACACCTTTTTTAAGGATGAATTCATCTAAAATCTTGACATCTTGCTTTAACGAAAAAACTGATTCTTTTTTCCATTCATCTGTACTAAATTCGCTCCATGCTTTAACAGATCCGTCTTCCATTTTCTCGCCACCGGCATACATACAGGTTTCTAGTTCATGTGCATACGAATAGTTTTCCATCCACAGAATTTCAAGCGGTGATGATCCTTTCGGTTCATTTTCTAACAAAATCGCTCCGGCACCATCTGAAAGCATCCAACGTAAAAAATCTTTCTTAAACGCCAAAATTGGTTGTTCTTCCAAAGCTTCTAAATTGGCAATTTCAGCTTCGAATTTATTAGCCATCATCCACGTAGAAACACGTTCTGATCCCGTGCAAACAGCGTTATTTGCGGTTTCTGCCTTAATAGCCAAAAAACCGTATTTTAAAGCGTTCATTCCCGAACAACAAACACCTGACGATGAATTAAGTTCTACCGATTTGTTTTTAAGTAAACCGTGAACCATTGCAGCGTGCGACGGTAACAATACATCGGGAGTAGAAGTTCCGCAAGATAAAATATCAATATCGTTCAAGGAAAAATCGTCGGCAACCAGTTTTTTTATAGCTAAAGCAGTTAATTGTGCATTGTTTTGCGTGACGTTTTGTTGATTGTCTAATGCATAATAACGTGTTTGAATGCCGTTGTTACGTAAAATCAACCGCCGCGATTTTGATGGTTTATTGTTGATTTCACCCAAAATATGTTCCATTTCATCATTTGAAACAGGATTATTGGGTAGAAATTTCTCTATTTTATTGATATAAACTTTTGATGACATTGCGCTATTCCTTGTAAGTGCTTTTCTGCATGCTAAAATACAGAATTGGAAACAAAATTAACGCAATTAAATAAAAAATCCCTTAGTTACTTAACTAAGAGATTTTTTATTAAAGTAAAATTGTATGGCTATCTAATTATAAGTTACATCAAAACGCCCGTCACGAATTTCAATGATTTTACCATCGGGCTGTTTAATATCAAACCAAAAAGTAGCAGATAAAATCCTATCAAACAATGCATGTTTAGTGATTTTTAGTTCTCCTTTTTGTATTTCATTCGTTGTTATCCAAGTTCCAGAATTACCAAAGTTTTGAAAGAAAATCGAACCGGCATAGTAATCTATTCCTGAAAGAACAGGTGGAACACTACCCAATTGGTATGTTACACCTTCCTGTATTTCGTCAACACTACTTGATTCCAAGTCAATTCTGCTAATATACTCTGATTCATCCCATTTTCCGCGAATAGAAATACCATACCTACCCTGATAGTATTGGTTATATGCCGTAATAGCATTTTTTTTGGCAATATAAGCTTTGCCATTTATATAACAGGCAAAAATATTTGCTCCGGTGGTAGTAGCTGCAGGCAGCGGTGTTTGGTAGTTGCCAGGGTTATTTTCAGGCAGATCATCATTTTTTTCACAGCCTATAAACAATAAGCTGCATATAAGCAGGGGTATATATAGTAGTTTTTTCATAAAAAAGTGTTTTAATTGAAACTAATATACACTTTTTACACTAAATTCCTTGGAAATAATTTTTCTTTTTATTAATACCAAAATACAGTATTGGAAACAAAATTAATTCAATTAAATGAACAATTGGCGATAATACCCAAATGGCGGCAAATAAATAACCTTTAAAAACTTTTAAAAGCGTTTTGCCGGATTTTTTAAAATCAAATTTGACCATATTGTGAACATTTTATTGGCTTTTTTATCCATTGATAGTAGAAACCAGCGAAATTCTACAGCGCCTTTCGCTAACAATTGCTCTTGCAATCCGGTATAATTATTTTTTTGTAGAAAAGGTAAAATGGTGTTTCCGAATTTTACCGATTCATTGATTTCTTGAGTTGATACACCTGGTAAAGGTAAAAATCCGTAGGTTTTTCTTTTAACTCCGCTGAACATCCAATCAACAACCGTAATTACGCTTATCAGATTAATGTTTCTGTCGGTCAATGCAATGTTTCCAACCAAATTAGCATCAACATCTTTCAACAATACTTTTACTTTTTCTTGTGCAAATGCCCACATATTGCGGCTTCCGCTTATGGTAATTACCGGAACATTGTTTAAAATAGTTTTGGCATATTCGCTTTTTAAGAACGAATTTATTGGAATTGATGGCGACAGATACCAAACTTGAAAATGCAGCAAAACCAAATCGAATTTTGTTTGAAGGATTTCGTTACTTGGTGGAATGATTTCTGTTGGAATCTGTTTAAAAGTTTCGGAAAAACATCGAAAAACGAATCGTTATCCCAAGGAAAAGGAAAGTTTTTTTTAGTTTGAATGTTGTAATAAGTTACATTCACATTGGCATCTTCAACAAACGGAAGACTTATTTTATCGGCAATTTCTTTTAACTGACCCGATTGCGAATAATAAATAACTAAAACATTTTTCATAGGTGGTTTGTTTTCATGATCTTGTCATTCCGTAGGAATCTCAAATTATAAAAAGATTCCTCATCATTCGGTTCTCGACTTCGCTCGAACTGACCGGTATCTAATTTATCAAATGAATTTTAATCCTTCCAAAAATCGAAATAATTAAACCACTGATACGGATATTTTTTCAACATCTGCGAAACACTATCAGTATAACTATTCAATACTGCCTGTGCATCACGGTGCTTAAATTCTGGTGCTCTGCGGGTGTATAAATGGTAATGCAAAATAGGTTCTTTCATAACATACACGTAAGCAACCGGTGTTTTTAGGCGCGATGCCAGCATAAAAGTTCCTGCAGGAAAATGTGCTTCTTTTCCCAATAATTCTGCCTGCATTGTTTTAGAATATTCGAAATATCGATCGCCCGTAAAACAAATCAAATGATTTTTAGAAAGTGCATCGTTGATTTCAAAAATATGCGACATATCTTCTTTTACGTAGATAAACTGCACGTTTGGTATTTCGTTTGTAATGCTTTCTAAATACTGCTTGATCACCGAATGTTCCTGATCTACGGTTACAATATGGATCTGACAATTAAAATCGATATCGGCAAAAAACTTTTCGGCAATTTCAAAATTACCAATATGTGCACTGATTAAAATGCCGCCCTTGCCTTCGCTTAACAGCTGTTTTAAAATATCAATTCCATCGAAATCAAAAGTAAATTTACTGCGTAAACCAGCCGAAATAGCTATTTTATCGATCAAAACCTGACCAAAGGTAAAATAGCTTTTATAAACCGCTAAAACGGCTTTAAAAAACGAAAACTGCTGACGGTGGCGGAAATACGAAAACATGGCTTTAAAAGAAGTAGGGTATGCCACAAAATAATAAAAAGCCACGAATACCAAAACGCTGTAAGCAGCACGTATTCCCAGCTTTTTTATGCAATAAACAAATATTTTGTAACCTAAAATTGTTCCTTTAGATTTTCCGCTCCATTGGGTCATTTTTAAGCGTTTTTAGCAGCTATTTTATTGTTGATGATGTTGTAGAAATCTTGAAAAGTTACCATTCCCATAAAATCAGCTTCGACTAATTTCACGCCAAAATTTGATTCGATTATTACAACCAAATCCACATAATCCAAGCTATCTAAATCTAAAGTTTGCTTTAAATTTTTATCTGCTTCGATTACCTCTGCATCAACTTCGAATTCTTCAACTAAAATCTCGTTTACTTTATCGATGATTTCCTCAATCTTCATTTGTGTGTTTATTATTTATTTACAACATAGATACATAGAATCTTAAATTTTTAAAGCTCTTAATGACAAGACTTAAAGTTTTTTCAACTATGTAAGCACTAAAAAACTACTGTTTCTATGTGGTAAAATATTTATTTATATTTTTTAACGACTACCGCAGAATTTGTTCCTCCGAACCCGAAAGAATTCGACAAATATACGTCAAAATCTTTATTAATTGTTTTGGTGGCAATATTCAACTTTTCGGAATGTTCATCGGGTGTTTCATAGTTTATGTTTGGTGCGATAAATCCTTCATTCATCATAATGGTAGAATAAATAATCTCGCTTGCACCTGCCATCCAACATTCATGACCCGTCATTGATTTAGTGCTTGAAACATACGGTTTTGTTGCGCCAAAAACTTCATCGATAGCCTGTGCTTCGTTTGCATCGCCAACCGGCGTTGATGTTGCATGCGCGTTGATGTACTGAACATCGGCTGCATTTAAACCTGCTTGTTGCAAAGCTTTTCGCATAGCTGTTGCAGGTCCATCAACATTTGGAGTTGAAATATGTCCGCCATTTGATGAAAATCCATAACCGACAATTTCTGCAATAATGTTTGCACCGCGAGCCAAAGCGCTATCTAAACTTTCAATAATGATTGTAGCACCACCACCGCTTGGAACCAATCCATCGCGACCAGCATCGAACGGGCGACATGCTTTTGCAGGTTCGTTTTCACGAGGAGAAAAAACGCCCAAACCATCAAAACTTGCCATTCCGTATTTGTTTATTTCCTGCGCACCACCACAAATTACCAAATCTTGTAATCCGTTTTTAATCATCATGTATCCCAAACCAATCGCATGAGATCCACTTGCACAAGCTGCACTAATGGTCATGTTGATTCCGGTAATATTAAAAATAGTTGATAAATTCATAGTTACCGTAGAATTCATCGACTTAAAAATAGCTCCAGAACCTATTAAAGCGGTATCTTTCTTTTCGCGAACAATATCCGTAGCTTCAATAATGGCTTTAGAAACACTGTCGTTTCCGTAGATCAAACCAATTTCGCGCTTGTTGAAATCGTCTAAAGAAATACCTGCGTTTTGTAAAGCTTCCATAGTTGCCATATACGCATATTCGGTTTCTTCGCCAATGGTAATACGCTGTCTGCGACTTAAAAATGGCTTTAAATCGGGCGATGGAACTTTACCTGTTAATGCCGAACGAAAACCATATTCTTTGCGTTCTTCATCGAACACAATACCTGATTTTCCTTCGTATAACGATTGTTTAACTTCTTGTAAATTGGTACCGATGCACGAATAAATTCCCATACCGGTTATCACCACTCTGTTATTCATAATTTTTTGTATTCCGTATATTGTAGATTGTATTTTTGTATATATTTCAAACACTAAATTCTTAATCATATATACATTATACAATTCTACATTTTACAATCCTTTAAGAATAAATTCCTCCGTTTATATTTATAATTTCACCTGTTATATAACCTGATTTTTTTGATGCTAAAAAGCTAACCAGATCGGCTACTTCTTCTGCTTCTCCAAAACGGTTTGCAGGTATCATTTTAACTAATTCTTTTTCGTCTAATGCTGCCGTCATATCGGTTTTAATAAAACCTGGAGCAACGGCGTTTACAGTAACTTTACGTTTGGCAACTTCTTGCGCCAAGGCTTTTGTTGCTGCAACCAATGCGCCTTTTGCAGCAGAATAATTGGTTTGACCCGGCGTGCCTTTTACACCCGAAACCGAAACCATATTGATAATTCTGCCGTATTTACTGCGCAACATTTCCTGAATAAAGAAATTGGTTACGTTGTAAAAACCGTTCAAGCTGGTATCAATCACGCTTTTCCAATCGTTTGGTTGCATCCACATAAACAAACCATCGCGCGTAATTCCTGCATTGTTTACGATAACTTCTACAACAGCATCGGTATTCGCTTCTTTCCAAGAATTCAAAGCAGCTTGTGTTTCTTCTAAACTAGCCACATTAAACCCGATTATTTCTGCCGATCCGCCTTCGTTTTCAATCAATTGTTTGGTTTCTAACGCAGCTTCTTTATTCGATTGATAATTAATCAAAACATGGTACTGCAAATCCTTTGCCAATTTTAAGCAGATGGCTTTTCCTATGCCACGAGATCCGCCTGTAACTAAAGCACATTTCTTCATTTGCTGCCTATTTTTTTAAAAATTCCTTAACCTTGTTAACATAAGGATACATTACCATATCTTCTGCAAAAACAGGCACAATGTTTCTAATTTCATCATACAGTTTCTTTGATGAACTGCTTAATTTATCCTGATAATTCAATGCATCAATTGCCTGAATAATCGTAATTAGTTCAATTGCCAACACTTCAAACGTATTTTCGATTACATTGCTGCACATAACGGCTGCATTGGTTCCCATACTTACGATATCCTGATTGTCGTTATTGTTTGGAATACTGTGAATGTACATTGAAGTTGACAATGCCTGATTTTCTGCCGTGGTTGATGTTGCTGTAAACTGTACGCCCTGCATACCAAAATTGAATCCTAATTTACCCAGATTGACAAATGGCGGCAGTATTTCGTTAATTTTTGAATTCAACAGATAGTTTAACTGTCGCTCTGCTAACATGGAAATTTTGGTAACAACCAGTTTTAATTTATCCATTTCTAACGATACATAATCGCCGTGGAAATTTCCGCCGTGGTAAACCTGTTCTGTTTCCACATCGATGACCGGATTGTCGTTTACCGAATTTATTTCTTTCTCTAAAATATCTTTAACCGATAAAACGGTATCGTAAATTGGTCCTAAAATCTGCGGTACACAACGAATTGAATAATATTCCTGAACTTTTTCCTTAAAAATTTCTTCGGTATTTTCTCCGCTGTACAAATGTTCCTGACGGTTACGTGTTAGCTGGCTGTTTTTTAAATGATTGCGCATTTTTTCGGCAACAACCTGCTGTCCGTTATGTAATTTGGTGTTGTTTAATTCCTGCGACAAATGATCGTCATAAGCCTGAACAATTTCATTAATCATACAAGATGCCTGCAATGAAAAATCGACCAATTTATCAGTCAGTAACGCGTTCACAATACCAATTCCCGTCATTACCGAGGTTCCGTTCATCAATGCCAAACCTTCTCGAATTTTAACATCGATAGGCTGTAAACCTTCCATTTTAAAAACTTCTTGGGTTGATATGCGTTCACCTTTATAAAAAACTTCGCCTTCACCAATAAGTATCAGAGCCAAATGAGCCAGCTGAACCAAATCGCCACTTGCACCCACACCGCCATGAGCAAAAATAAGCGGCGTAATATCACGGTTTATCAATTCTTTCATTAAAGAAATCACAGTCATATTTACGCCCGATTTTCCTAACGCCAACGTATTTAATCGCGCTAAAATTGCGGCTTTAACATGAATAGGTGACAACGGATTGCCCGTACCCGATGAATGACTGCGAATTAAATTGTACTGTAACTGCAACTGATCTTCTGGCTGAATGCGGTATTGCGCCATTGGACCAAAACCTGTATTAACACCGTAAATAACCTTATTTGCTGAAAAAGATTTTAAAAAATTAAAACTTTTTTCCACACGGTTTACAAGTAAATCGTCTAATGTAATGGCTTCATTATTAAAAATAACAGAAGCAAAATCATTTATCGTTAAATAATCACGTATAACTTTCATTAAAAATTGTTTGATTAAAATGTATTAAATGACTGATTTCTTGTAATTTTGAAACATCATTTTACAAAGGCAAAAATATAATTTTAAACTATCTTTTTTACTATGAATACAGAAAATGTTGATATCCTAATTATTGGAGCAGGTCCCAGCGGAAGTGTTGCAGCCGGATATCTGCAAAAACAGGGCGCAAAGATAAAGGTTGTAGAAAAACAAAAGTTCCCTAGAATTGTGGTGGGCGAGAGTTTGATACCGCGTGTTATGGATCATTTTGATGAAGCCGGATTGTTTGAAGCACTTGATTCTTACGGATTTGAAAAGAAGCCTGGTGCCCGTTTTATTAGAGGTAAAGAAATTTGTATTTTTGATTTTAGCAATAAATTTGGTGAAGGATGGGATTGGACGTGGCAAATTCCGCGTGCCGATTTTGACAAAGCCATGACCGATGAACTGCAACGTAAAGGGGTTGATATTGCTTTTGAAACCGAAGTTACCAATGTGGAATTTAACGGAACAGATTCTGTAACCACCATTAAAGATAAAAACGGAACTATTTCACATATTCATGCAAAATTTGTAATTGACTGTAGTGGTTACGGTCGTGTTTTACCGCGTATTTTAAAGTTGGAATCTCCTTCTAAATTAGATCCTCACTCGGCAATTTTTACTCATGTTAAAGATGTAAACCGACCTGATGGAGTAGAAGGTACCCAGATTTCTTTTGATATCATTGAAACCGAAGTTTGGTTGTGGGTTATTCCTTTTTCTAACGGAAATACAAGCGTTGGGATTGTTGGTCCAACTGATTATATCGATAAATTATCGGCAACAGGAAATCCTGAAGAAGCTATTAAAAATGCTATAAAACTTTCTGATTTTTATGTAAAACGATTTGATAAACTTCCATTTGAATTTGATCCGATCCATTTAAAAAATTATTCTGTGGCTGTTTCGCAATTTTACGGCGAAGGATATGCGTTAACAGGAAACAGTACCGAATTTTTAGATCCTGTATTTTCGTCGGGTGTTTGTTTTGCTACCGAATCGGGCATTTTAGCTGCTAAACTGGCTTTAAAACAAATTAACGGGGAAGAAGTTAACTGGGAAAAAGAATATACCGAATACATGAAATATGGTATCGATGTTTTTACCACGTACGTTAAAGAATGGTACACAGGTAATTTGCAGGAACTGTTTTATCATCAACCGGAAAATCCCGATGTTAAAAGAAAAATTTGTGCTGTTTTAGCAGGTTATGTGTGGAATAAAGAAAACACGTTTGTAGCAAAACATCATAACATTATAAAGAACATGGCATACATGATTCGCGAAAACAAAATGGATTCCTAATTGGAATCCATTTTTTATTTATCAAACTGATTAATGCAATTTTAAAGCTATTAAGCAAGTTTTAAAATAAAATTAGTTCATCTGTTAGCTAATAAAATTATAAGTGTTTATAACATTAATTTTATTATCAATAACCTGTGTTAATAACTGTGAATAACTTTACATAAGTAATACTTTTTAAATCTTAAAATTTTGTTATGGCAGATTATTCTTGTTGATAAACGTAGTTTTTATTGAAACTAATCAACGATTACATTGACACATTTTATCAACTTATAAACACTTATTCACAACTAAACTTTTAAGCAATTTTTGTTAGTGAAAGTAAAAATATATCAACACCCATTTTTAAATTGACTGATATTTAGAACTTTGATATATTAAGTTAATGTTAACAACTTTTAATAAGTAACATATTAAAATACTTTACCAAAAACTTATGCTACATATTAACAAGCATTATAAAGAAGAAATCTTTTTTTAAAATTTTAAAATTTAATTATTTAATAATAATATGTTGTTAACAACGAAAACTGTTTTATTTCAGTTTTACTAATTGATATAATGATATATTGTATTAAATAACTGATAATCAATTAAATATATATTTTAATACAATCTTATACTTCTTTTTTTAGTTTCGTTGTACCTTTGCAAGTATTTTAATGCTTAATTATGGTCATTTTTAATTATGAGACCGATTTTCAGTTAGAAAACGAGTCTGACTATGAACAATGGATTGACGCTGTTATAGAATCGGAAGGAAAAGAACCCGGTGAAATTAATTATATTTTTTGTGATGATGAATATTTGCACAACATAAACATGCAGTATTTAAATCACGATACATTAACCGATATTATAAGTTTTGATTATTGTATTGGCGATTTAATTTCGGGAGATATTTTTGTTTCGATTGAAAGAGTGCAGGATAATGCAAAAGATTACGAGGTATCGTTTAATGAAGAGTTGTTACGAGTTTTAGCACACGGTGTTTTGCACTATTGTGGATACAAAGATAAAACACAAGACGAAGCTTTATTAATGCGATCTAAAGAACAAGAAAAAATTAATATGTTCCACGTGGAACAATAGTTTTTTCCGAATGTTTAATTTAATGTTTCACGTGGAACAATGAGTTTATTTCAAGATAAATATGATGTAGTTGTAGTAGGTGCAGGTCATGCCGGATCCGAAGCAGCAGCAGCAGCAGCAAACATGGGAATGAAGACTTTGTTGGTTACAATGAGTCTTCAGAATATTGCGCAAATGAGTTGTAATCCTGCTATGGGCGGAATTGCAAAAGGACAGATTGTTAGAGAAATTGATGCGCTTGGTGGTTATTCGGGAATAGTTTCCGATAATTCTGCCATTCAGTTTAAGATGTTGAATGTATCAAAAGGTCCGGCAATGTGGTCGCCACGTTGTCAAAGTGACCGTATGCTTTTTGCAGAAACTTGGAGGTTAATGTTAGAAGGAACACCTAATTTAGATTTCTATCAGGAAATGATTTCCGGTATTTTAATCGAAAATAATAAGGTTGTTGGTGTAAAAACAAGTTTAGGAATCGAGATAAAATCGAATACAGTTATTCTAACAAATGGAACTTTTTTAAATGGATTGATTCATATTGGTGACAAACAATTCGGTGGTGGTAGAGCAGGTGAAAGTGCATCGTTTGGTATTACTGAAGATTTAATTAAAGTAGGTTTTGAATCAGGTAGAATGAAAACAGGAACACCACCTCGTGTAGATGGTCGTTCGTTAGATTATTCTAAAATGGATGAACAGCCAGGTGATGTAAATCCTCAAAAATTTTCTTATTCAGATGTAACAAAGCCGCTAACGAAACAACGATCATGTTACATGACCTACACATCGCCTGAAGTTCATAATTTGTTACGTGAAGGTTTTGATCGTTCGCCAATGTTTAATGGTAGAATTAAAAGTTTAGGTCCTCGTTATTGTCCGTCAATCGAAGATAAAATTAATCGTTTTGCCGATAAAGATCGACACCAGTTATTTGTTGAACCAGAAGGTTGGAATACGGTAGAAGTTTATGTAAACGGTTTCTCAACATCGTTACCAGAAGATGTTCAATTTAAAGCTTTGCGATCTGTGGTTGGATTCGAAAATGTAAAGTTTTTCCGTCCAGGTTATGCAATTGAATACGATTATTTTCCACCAACACAATTAAAGCATACATTAGAAACCAAGTTGGTTGAAGGTTTATATTTTGCAGGACAGATTAATGGAACTACAGGATATGAAGAAGCGGCTGCCCAAGGTTTAATGGCTGGTATAAATGCAGCGTTAAAAGTTCAAGAAAACGAGCCTTTAATTTTAAAAAGAAACGAAGCTTATATTGGCGTTTTAATAGATGATTTAATTACAAAAGGAACAGAAGAACCTTACCGTATGTTTACATCTCGTGCAGAATATAGAACACTTTTGCGTCAGGATAACGCTGATTTCAGGTTAACACCAAAAGCATTTGAAATTGGTTTAGCTAGTGAAGCTCGATTAAAAAGAATGGAATATAAGAAAGAATCTTCTGATAATTTTGTTCAGTTTTTTAAAGAAACTTCGGTTCAACCTAAAGAAGCTAATCCAATTTTAGAAAAAAAAGGGAGCGAACCAATGAAGCAACCTGATAAAATGTTTAAGGTTTTTTCTCGTCCGCAATTAGAAGATAATGATATTTTACAGTTCAATAAAGTTGATGCTTACATCAAAGAAAATAGTTTAGATGAAGAAATTATATCGCAAGCTATTATCCAAGTTAAGTACTCAGGTTATATTGAAAAGGAGAAAAGTAACGCAGATAAATTAAACAGATTAGAAGATTTAGTTATTCCCGTAAACTTCGATTATGATAAGATTAAATCTATGTCGTATGAAGCCAAAGAAAAATTAAAAAATATTCGTCCGGTTACAATATCACAAGCATCAAGAATAAGTGGTGTTGCTCCGTCTGATATTTCGATTTTATTAATACACATGGGAAGGTAATTTTATGTTCCACGTGAAACAAAACTCCTTTGCAAAGGAGTTTTTTGTTTTATATATTCGCACTATGAAAAATAAAACCATTAAAGATTACAGTATAACCAAAGAAGATTTTGAACTAATCTACGATGATAAATATGAAATGTATCAAACAAAATTTAATTCGTTTGATAAATTAGATCATTACTATAAAAGTGAAAATTATATTTCTCATACCGATGCTAAACGTAATTGGTTTGAGAAAGTTTATCAGTTAGTGAAGAATTATACAATCAATCAAAAATGGAAATTAATTAAAAAGCATAACAACATTAATTCAATTTCAGTTTTAGATATTGGTTGCGGAACAGGTGATTTTTTAAAATACGGAATAAATAATTTAAATATAAACGGAGTAGGAGTAGAACCAAATAATGAAGCTGCTGCTATAAGTTCATCAAAAAATATTAATGTTTATAATAATATTGGTGAATTGAAGAGTGATAAATACGATGTAATAACATTATGGCACGTTCTGGAACATGTAACTGATTTGAATGAATATTTCAATTTCTTTAAAAATCATTTAAATGAAAGCGGTACACTTATTATTGCAGTACCAAATTTTAAATCGTTCGATGCGCATCATTATAAAGAAGATTGGGCAGCTTGGGATGTACCTAGACATCTTTGGCATTTCAGTAAACAATCAATCAAAAAGCTGGCTGAAGAAAATAATTTTAAGTTAATACATATCAAACCTATGTATTTTGATAGTTTTTACGTTTCCCTTTTGTCAGAAGAATATAAAACCGGATCAAAAAATATACTAAAAGCGTTTTACATTGGATTAGTTTCAAATATTAAAGCAATTTTCTCTAAAGAGTATTCCTCGCACATTTATATTCTTAAAAAATAATTTTAAATAGGTTCTTTTTAAAGATTGAATATTAAAATGTGTCTTTGTATTCAAATTTTGTAAAAGTGTCTTAAATCGAAAATTTTAAGTACCAATTTTATAAGCAGATTCTATAAAAAAATAAAAAAGCATATAAATTTCTTATAATTGATCAAATTAGATAATTTTAAATACTTTTGTTGAAATTTAAATTGTAAATAAAATACTTCTATGAAAAAAATAATGATGTTGGCTGTTGTAGCATTAAGTGTAATTGCTTGCAATAAAGAAACAGCGGCAACTGCAAATGTTGGTAAAACTGCTTCTGCTAAAGAAGGTTTTAAAACAGCTTATATCGATACAGAAGAATTAATGAAAGAATATCAGGAGTTCAAAGATTTCGAAGCAAAGTTTAAAACAATGTCCGATAAAATGAAAAATGAATTGGACAATGATGCAAAGAGATTTCAGAACGATGTAGTTGATCTTCAAAAAAATGCACAGTCTAAAGGAATGGAATGGGCGCAAAAACGCCAGGCAGAATTAGAACGCCGCCAACAGACTTTAGCAGAAAAAGAACAAAACTATATGAAAAAGTTTCAGGAAGAAAGTGCTGTTGAACGTGATTCAATGGTTTCTAAAATGAAAACTTTCATTAAAGATTACGGTAAAGAACAAGGTTACGATTATATATACGGAACAGGCGATGCTGCATCGGTTTTATACGGAAAAGAAGAGTACAATTTAACCAAAGAAATTTTATCGCTTTTACATAAACAGTACGAAGAGAAAACGGGTAAAAAAGTTGAAGTAAAAGAAGAAACAAAAAAAGAAGAGGTTAATAAAACCGAAACTAAAAAATAAAAATTAAAACCACCAATTCTGGTGGTTTTTTTATTATCAATCTTCGTAATGACCCATTGCAGAAACAACATAAACCATAACAATTTGTTCTTCAACTCTGTAAACAATTCGATCTTTCTGATTTATTCTTCTAGACCAATAACCAGTAAGTTCGCATTTTTATTGTTCGGGCTGTCCTGTACCTGAATATGGGGTTTCAGAAAGTTCTAAAAGTATCTTTTCAATTTTTTTGATGTTTCCTTTATTTCCTGCTTTATAAAATTTCTCAATATGATTTTGAGCCAATTTTTCTATTTTAATCCTAAACTTCCCCATACATCGTTTGGATCTATTTCCACACTATTTCCTTTTTTAATATTTTCTTCTGCTTTCTTTATTTTTTCAACAAATTCAGTATTATATTCGCTTTTCTTATCCGAAACAATTTCAATACCTTTGTGTTCTTTAGAAAAAAACTCAATTAAATTTTTTAAAGCTTTACCAGCTTTGGTGCGTTCGTTTATTTTTATGGTTATAGTTGTCATTAGTTTAATATTTTAGTAAACAAAAATACAAAAAATTGCCGTACGTTCCAATATATCAGCTTTTTACTTAAATTTACTTATGACAGCAGAAGCACAATTAGTTTTACAATACATACAGCACACCAACAAAAACGTATTTTTAACCGGTAAAGCAGGTACGGGTAAAACAACGCTGCTTAAAAAAATTCTGTCTACAACCCATAAAAACACAGTTGTTGTTGCACCAACGGGTATTGCTGCTTTAAATGCGGGCGGTGTAACCATTCATTCTTTTTTTCAACTCCCTTTTTCGGGCTACATTCCAACTGCAGATTTTAAGAATGCAGACAACGGTATGTATTTCGAAACCAAGCAAAGCATTACACGGCATTTTAAAATGCCGCAATCCAAACAAACCGTAATTAGAAATTTAGAATTATTGGTTATTGATGAAGTTTCTATGCTGCGTGCCGATTTACTGGATGCGATGAACGAAATGTTGCAATTTGTTCGAAGATCAAATTTACCTTTTGGCGGCGTTCAGTTGCTGTTTATTGGCGATTTATGGCAGTTGCCGCCAGTTGTAAGACATGCAGACTGGCAGGTAATGAAACAGTTTTACAGTGGAATTTACTTTTTTAATGCGTGGGTAATGCAGCAAACACAGCCGGTTTATATCGAATTAAAGAAAATTTATCGTCAAGATGATGAAGCTTTTATCCGTCTGCTGAATAATTTTAGAACAAGCAACAATACACCGCAAGATTATGAACTGCTTGAAAAACAAGTAAACGAAAATTTCGATACAAAAAAGAACAAGGGTTACATTACGCTTACCACGCACAACCGCAAAGCCGATGAAATTAATGAGAAAGAACTCGATAATTTAAAGGCGCAGGAATATGTTTTTCTGCCCGAAATTATTGGCGATTTTCCTGAAAAAATGTATCCGTTAGAACCTGAATTGGTTTTGAAAAAAGGGGCGCAGGTAATGTTTGTTAAAAACGATTTAAGTTTTGAAAAACGTTATTACAATGGAAAAATTGGAACCGTTTTTTTTGTATCAGAAAATGAAATTGAAGTTTATCTTCCAGATGATAATGTAAAAATCACTGTTGAAAAATACGAATGGCAAAATGTTCGATACGCTTTAAACGAACAAACTAAAGAGATCGAAGAGCAGGTTTTGGGAACTTTTGTACAGTATCCCTTGAAATTGGCGTGGGCAATAACCGTTCACAAGTCGCAGGGATTAACGTTTGATAAAGCTGTTCTGGATATTAACGATGTGTTCATGAGTGGTCAGGCGTATGTTGCCTTGTCGCGCCTTCGCAGTTTAAGCGGTTTGGTGTTGTCAAAGCCGGTTGCAATCCGAACGATTTCTGCTGATGAAAATGTATTGTCATTTGCCAGGCAAAATGAGTTGAACGATAATGAAAATCCGTTGGTTCAAGCAAAGTTGGAATATTTGTGGTTGCAGGTAAAGGATACATTTGATTGGATCGATGCACATAAAGAATTTCTAAAATGGATTGAAACCTGGGTTGCCGAAAAAAAATCGACACGAAAAATTTATCAGGCATGGGCACAAAAACAGGAACGTTTACTGGAAACAATTAAAAATGTCGGATTAAAATTTCTGCAGGAATTACATACGCTTTTCACGGCAGATGATTTTAGGATTGATCATTTACTGCAACGTTTAACAAAAGCATATTCGTATTTTTATCCGAAGTTAGATGAATTGGCGTACGATACGCTTTTTGTTTTGGAACAGTCTAAAAAGAAGAAAGGTTTTGTGCTATTTACAGAACAATTACGTGTTTTTGAAGACGAACATATAAAAATGGTTTTAAAGTTGATTAAAACCAATAAAATGGTGCAATTATTTGGCAGTGGCATCGATTTTTCAAGCGAAAATCTGAATAATCAGGACATCACATCGTACCGATTGAATCATTTAACCGGAATCAAGGAAATTCTGCGTACACAGATTCTGGATATTGACGAGATCGAAGACGATATCAAACAAATTCCTAAAACCGTAAAAGTTGCAACAACAGATAAAACGTTTGCCCTTTGGCAGCGCAAATTAACCATTGCCGAAATTGCCGAAGAACGCAAATTATCAGTCCAAACAATTTATCAGCACATTGCCAAATTAATAGGCGAAGATAAAATAGATATTACAGCAGTTATATCAGTCAAAAAACTTACCATTTTAAAAGAATTATTTCAGAATAACACCGATAAAAACTTAACCGAAATAAAAGCCGAAGCTCCTGAAAATATCACTTGGGACGATCTTCGCATTTACAAATCATCAATCAAATCAGTTTCAAATTAATAAACAATGGTTTTAATGCTTCAAAATTATAGTTAAGAATGTTAATAAAAATATCTATATTTGTTCGGGGAAACTACTGATTTACAGGGAAAAATTTAAAATTAAAAAACAAAACGGTTAAAATTCAATACATTTATGGTACATAAAGCGATATTTTTATGTAAAGGAGAAATTTTGCTAAAGAATTTTTAAGTTTTTGTAGTTTATAAGTATTAAGTGTTTTTTTATAAATTGACCAAGTTGGTTTTGGTATAAAATTAATTTAATAGGGGTATTATTTTGAAAGAAAAAAAGGGGCAGAATTTTAATTTTAAGTCAGATAAATTTAAATACAGAAAAGCAGTACACTATACGCTTCTTACAAGTGTTATATTTTTGCAGCTAATTCTGTTATTAATTCTGTACAATGAAATTTTTAACGAACCTAAATTACAAGAATTAGAAGCAGAACTGCATATTTCTGAGCAGGCACAACATTTTAGCGATCTTACAAAAGACGATTATATCACCGCACAAAATAATCTGCAAAATTATATACACACCAAAGACGATCAGTATCTGTTGGCATATAACGATGCGCTGACCAGTTTAAACAAAAACATTCAAAATCTGGCAAATACAGCCGGTAAAAGTGATTTGTTTTCTTTGCATTTAAAAAAGGGCAGTAGTTCAAAAATGTCGGTTAATAACATCAATACCAAAATAGATTCGCTTCGCGGTATAGAATTTATTCCAAATGCTCCGTTTAACGATAATGTTTTTAAGCTGAAAACGGTTAAGTACGATGATATTTTAGACAGTATAAATGTTGAAACTACGGTTTCAGTTGACAGTGTGGAACGTAAAGGATTATTTTCACGTGTAAGTAATGCTATTGCTGGGAAAGTTGATGTTCAAAAAGAAAAATCGAATGTGGTTTTAACTCTTCGAAAAGGCTCTAATGTTAGTTCTGGAAGCATCGAAAAACAACTGGAATATCTGTTTAAAAACACAAACGAATATTATCAGAAACAATTCCAAGATTTCAAACAAAATTATAAAAAGCAGTTGGCTGCCGTTAAAAAGAACGATGCCGGATTTTTCGATACCAACAAAGAATTGTTGAATTACAGCAACTTGCTTTTAAGAAAGTATAACGATGCGTTGGTTTCTTTTACAAATGATGCCCGCCAGAAATTTCAAGCGCAATACCAAACCAATAAACAAATTAGAAATTATGCCATAATTGGGGTAATTTTTTTTATGGTGTTAATCTCTGTAATACTGGCATTTATCACCCGTTTAACCTTTGCGTACGAAACACGTTTGGTTGCGGCACAGAAAAAAATCGAGCAAAACTTAAATTTCAAGAATAGAATTGTAGGGATGATCAGTCACGAAATTAGATCGCCATTAAACATTATTTCTATTTATAGTCGCGGAATCAGAAGGCAGATTGAAGATCAGGAAGTACAGGAATCTTTAAAATCTATTGAATTTACCACGCATTCGCTTTCGTTATTGGCAAATCAGATTTTAGATCTTTCTAAAAACGAAAACAAAAAACTGGAATTAAACAAAACCACCTTCAACTTAAAATATGAGCTGGACGAAGTTTTAAAATCATTATCTAGTTTTGTCGAAAATAATGAAAATAAATTGTTGGTAACCAACAGTATAACAGAAGATGTAATGGTACATTCAGATGTTGTTAAGATACATCAGTTATTTTACAACATTGTGGGTAACGCCAATAAATTCACCAAAAAAGGACAAATTTCTGTAAATGTATCGTTAGAAAAAGCTGTTAAAAATACACAAAGACTTTTGGTTGAAGTTAAAGATAACGGCGCAGGAATTAATGAAGAAGATTTAAAACATATTTTTGACAGTTACCATCAAGGAGCAATTTCTGCCGAAGTTAAAAATCTGGGAGCCGGTTTAGGGTTAAACCTATGTAAGGAAATTATAGAATTATTTAAAGGAATGATTAAGGTTAGAAGCAAACAGAATGTGGAAACAGTTATAACATTCGATTTAATTTTAGACACTCCGGGAAAATAAAACATTTCCTAGAAACTTAACAAAGTTAGGAACAAAAACATTACTGATTGTATTAAAGAATATTCTTAGTAGATTGTAGAATTTATTCTACAGTTATGTGAATGGAATACTACAAATCTTTAATTGATAAGTTGCTAAATTTAGCAAAGTACATTAACACTTTATAGAACATGGATCATAAATTAAATTTTATAACTGCTGATGATCATAATGTAGTAACTAAATCTCTTAGTTTTATTTTAAGAGAGCTGCATCCTGATGCAAATATAATTCAAGTACATAATATCAGCGACGTAACCAAAAGTCTGTATAATTCGGAAATAGATTTGTTACTATTAGATATCACTTTTCCCGACGGCAATTCGCTAAATATTATTCCAGTATTAAAGGCAATTCAGCCAAATTTAAAGATTCTTATTTTTTCCGGTTTGGATGAGGATATTTACGCCGTAAGATGTATAAATGCTGGAGTAAATGGTTTTTTAAGTAAGTTGAGTTCAGAAGAGGAAATTAAAAATGCAATAACTGAAGTTTTAGTTTCAAAAAAGTATATTAGTAAAAATATACAAGAAAAAATTATGGATAATTATATTTTTAAAAAACCAGAAAATCCAATAAATCAATTAACAAACCGAGAGTTAGAAATTGCCCAATTAATTATTGAGGGATTTAAGAGTAGCGAAATAGCTAATACACTTAATCTGCAAAAATCAACTGTGAGTACATACAAAAACAGGATTTTTGAAAAATTAGGTATTGACAATATACCTGACCTAATAAAGAAAATAAACTTATACGAAAATATGAAGTAGAGCTTTTTAAAATAACTCTCATTACAAATACTGTATTGTCTCTTAAAACGATATGGAATTTTTAGACCAAAAATCGTTAAATGTTACAGCATCAAAATTTTTTGATGCTTTTTTTGTTTTAATAGCTTTTTTAACATTATTCCACAATAGTTTTTGACCGTTTAAAATCTACAAATCATTTTCCCGTTCAATTTTGCTATACACTAAGGTGATTAATGCTGTCGGTTATGATATTTCCATTTTTTATATTCTTAAAATAATTGGAGTAATGAATTTTTATGAATATCAATCATATCAAGCGTGATCATTTCATAGAGCAATTTCCTTATAATTTTCCATTGTTACATATCACTTTTCACTACAAGATAAAAAACAAAGACATGCCAACTATTCATTAATTATGAATTGTAGAATTTGTTCTACAAGCAAACCTGCCAAAGGACTACTAAAAAGATAACAAAGCACTACAAGCTTTGTTTTTTTATGTATTTAGTTTTGAAGCATAATTAACGGATACATCTTTAAGATATAACTTATTAAAATACAATGTCTTAATTACCTTAGAATTATTATAGATCATCTTATCTAACGCTACAAATTAATAATAATTAAAATTATTGTTTAACCCTTAAAATATGACACTATGTAACCAAACCAAGATTGAAATTTACGATTTAAAAAAGCATTTATTTACTTAACAAGTAAAAAACATTATTTATGAATTATAAAACTACGCTAATGCACTTTAGTTCAATTTTGAGAAAATGGAACCCAGTTTCGCTGTTGGTATTCTTTTCTTTTTTATTGTTATCGGCAAGTGGTACACAAGCACAAACACTGAAAACAGACAGCAGTGTCCCTGTGTTAGATGTATGCGAAGACTACCAGCAGTTCACAGTTAGAATTGCAAAAGGAAGTCAGCCTTGCCCTAATGGAAAGCTTAAAATAGTTGTTCCAAATGGCTTTGAACTTCAAACAGGTTCCTTAAAAGTCGACGGCAGTCCGGCAACGGTTAACTTACAAACAACTCAAGAGGTTACCGTTGACGTAAATATTCCTGCGGGATCTTCTACTCAAGAAATTCAAGTAACTTTTAATGTAAAGGCTTTGTGCGGCATTATAAGTTCTACAACCGATGCAGTTGTGAATTATACTTTGAGTGGTTGTACAGGCAGTACGCTGACCAATACAAGTGAGACTATTAATATCCGTTATGCGGTTTTAAGGGTTTCTGTTAGTCCTGATCCTATCGTAGGAAATATAGGCGATCAACCAGAAAGAGAAGTTACTATTAAAAATCAAGGAAATGGTGAAATTTCTCAATTTACTTTAGACCGCAACCTAGGTAATGGTTTAACTCATATTTCATATAACTTTGCTAACCTAACAGCAGCAGGCTGGTTAGTAAATACTTCTAATCCAAATAAGCTTGTTTTTTCTGGAAAAAAATTGCTAAGTGGAGAAAGTATTACCTTAAAAGAAAAAGTACAGATAGATAATTGTGCACTTACTGCAACAAGCTATGAAGTATATTACGGTTGTTCAACCAAATGTACTGTTTCTGCCGTTAACGGAGTAGCAACACACATTATTAATTTAGCTGTATCTGGCGCACCAAGCCTTTCGGTTACACCTTTATCAAGTTCACCCGTATTAAATTGTTTTAATGATTACGGAACAAATACATGGACTGTTAAAAACAATGGTAGTATTGCTACAGAAGTTATTACATTCGAAATTATAACTCAGGGAGGTATTAATGCCACTTCTATTACATTAAATGGTTTACCTGTTACGGTAGTTAGTTCAACAGCAACAACAGCAATAATCCAGATACCTGCTTTAGCAGCAGGCGCTTCTGCTACTATTGTTTTTAATCAATATTATGTTGCACCGGACGGTTTATCTTCAAATTGTACCTCTGCCCCAACACAATTTAGTAACGGACAGAATTCATTTAGCGCAACTTACGGATATTTAAATGCATGTGCACCTGTTAACAGCGGGGGTAGTGTAAGTTCAGAAACATCATATTCTTATGAAGGGATGCATATTGGAGAAGTAGATATTATTTCGGGGACTCCACTATTGGCAGACTATTTGTTTACTAATTTTAGTATTCCATCAAAAGGACTAAATGCAGGTGATCAGTTTGTCATTACGATAGAACTGTCAAATGACCTTTCTACTTCAGGTATCAATTTTGAAGGAATTTCTGCAGTAAACGTCGGGGGTAATAAATACGAACTTACTTTTACTTATGGTACATCACCTTGGATTTCAGGTAATCTAAATTTTTCATTTGACAGGTTACAGTTTCCTTTAACCCTTACCTGCCCATCAACTAATTTAGATAATTTGTGGTATAGAGTAGGCGGAGAACTTAGAAAAGTGAAGGGAGGGGCTTCTTGTTCTCCTATTGTTTTTAAATGTAACGAAACAAAACTAAAAGGTTTTTGTGATCCAGGAACCTGTGTTAACGGCTTGATAAACGGTTCTGCATTTATTAACAGAGTTTCTTTAGGTCATGAAGTTAACGGTACAGGTGTTCCTACTGTTGGAACAAATGCAACTGGAGCAGATGAAAGATCATTTATGAAAGGTGATATTTTAGAAATTTACCAGAATTCAACAGCCCATGTTACAACAGGTAACTTTACTAAGTTACGTTTAGTAATTGAAAAAGATGCAAATGCAAATACAGTACTAAGAACTACCTCTGGTAAGGTTGTTATCAATGGAGCTACAATTGTTTCAAACGCTACGGTTACAGAAACATCTTCTACATATGTTCTAAATTACACGTTGCCAACAGCATTATTGGATAATGATAAAGTTCGTCTCTCTATCGAAATAAAGGCTGGTAGCTCATATACAGGATTAAAACAATTTCCTGCAAAATCATATTTAATAGACGATGTATCTGCAGAAGAATTGTTATGCGGCAGAACCTATACTGCAACCGGTTTTTATGTTACGAACGGGTTCAATTTTACAGGAGGATCTAAAAGTTTTGTAAATTGTAGCGAGAATACCAATACAGCTACATTTACTGCGGATGTTTTAGGATTCAGCATTCAAGATGCGATTTTTAATGATGAATACCGTAATCTGTTTCAGCCAACAAATGCTGTTTTAAGTGTACCTAGTTATATTACATTGACAGGTGTTACAGTAACGGTTAAAAACCAACCATGGTTAGGAGCCAGTACTTCAACAACCATTTCAGGACTTAATGTAAACAATGCAAGCTATACTTTAGACGTATCGACTGTATTAAAAACGATAACAGCAAACATTTTGGGAGCTGGAAACGGTATTGATTATCTGGATGAAGGTTTTCAATTAGAAATTATTCCTATTGTAACTCTTTCTGAATGCGAACCTATAACCAACGCAGTAAATCAAGTAGTAGGTGTAACGATAAACGGAAATGTTATTGATGGTGAAGGATTAACAACACCATATACCAATACTCAGAACCTTACCTACAATACAGGCATTGGAACACTAAAGTTAGAGACATCAAACAACAGTTTGTTAGGAGCTTTAAGTGCAGATGGAACAAAAGTTTCCTGGGTATTAAAAGTTTCAAGTTCAGGATCCAGAAATTTTAACAGCGTATGGTTTGCTAAAAAAGCAGGCAATTTAGTAATCCACTCTGTGGAAGAAGTTGCTAATTATACTGCGGTATCAGGAACTCCATTAACAGCCAATGCTAATGCTATTTATGAGTTAGGTGATTTTGCACCAGGTGCGGTAAAATATTATTTAATAAAATCGGATGTTATTAATTGTCAGGTTGAAAATTTAACCATTACTTCAGGTTACAGCTGTTCAACTGCCAACTATCCTGCATCAATTACAGATGGTTGTTTGCTAACTGATAAAGTTTTAACACATAAAGTAATTGAAAATATTTTACAGACAACTATTGCAGATCAGTTTAACGGTATACTTACTAAGCCAGATTTGTGTAATGAAATATGGTACAGTGTACAGTTGCACAACGCCGGCGATTCGCAATTAGATAATTTAAAGATTACTATTCCTTTAAATACGGCTGCAGGTTTAGGTTATAACAATAAGTTTGAGTACAGTAATACTTTTGCAGCAGCAGGAGGTACAGCAACAACCTGGACAACAGGAAACACGGCAAATGCAGTTATTAATGGAACTAATTTAGAAATTACATTACCTAACAATGTTGTTTTAAATTCTGTAGAAAGAGTTAAAATAAAGGTCTATTTTAAAGTTAACAGTTGTGATTTCAGAAGTGGTGTTAAGCATACCGTTACCCCAAACGGAACAAATACCTGCGGTACTACTGTAACAAATATTACTTCGGCAACAACAAAACGATTGATCATAGATGGAGGTTCTGATTCTTTCCCTGAATTAAGACAAGAAGGAACAACTAATGTAGTTTTAGATCCTGTTTTGACAACGGGAGGTGTATTAAGAGCGGTATATAATGCTGAGATTAAAAACTCGGGTGAACTTGGTGTAAATGATGCTGTAACCGATGATTATCAGGTTGCCCTAAAATTACCGACAGGTTGGAGCATTGTAGGTGATCCTGCAGCTTACTTATTACCAGTAAACAAGTTTGATTATATAGGCATAGACCCGACGCGCGGTTATTTATATCAGGTAAAATCCGGACAAACAATAACAGTGGGACAAACTTTAGAATTCAGTAACGTACCTTTAAAATATACGTTAAGTAACGAAACCAGTTTGACTTGTGATTTTAATTTCGGAGAAATTAAGGTAACAGTATTCCAGAACATAGATGTATTACCTTGTGCTCCGAACCCAAATTGTTCTGCTAACGGTATTGATCAGGTATTGTATGAAAATAGTATACCAATGGAATTACCTGTTGATTCTGTATTAACAATTACTCCGGAATATCAAAATCCTGAAATTTGTAATCCTACAATAAGTGGCGGATTACCTACATTGGCAGATGTTCCTTTTGAATCTTCAACAACCGTTTATCATTTGGACTGGTATGAGAATGAGCAAGAGGCTCAGGGTGATGATCTTTCAGATCGTTTACCACTAACAACTCCATTGGTAAATGGAAGAACGTACTACGTAATTAACAGATTTATAGTAGACGGTGTATGTAAAAGCAATATTGGTAAGATAACAGTAACATTTAAAGACAACAATCTTTCAGGTGTTGTAACTACTCTTTGCTCTGTAGACAACCAAACGTATCAGGTTCAGGTAACATTAACAGGCGAAGCTCCTTTTGCCGTGACAGGTACCGGAACCCCGGGTACTTTTGCAGGAAACGTATGGACGTCTGATCCGTTAGCGGCAACCACACCTTATGGTGCAGGAGCACCTTACAATGTAACCTTTACAGATGATAATAACTGTACACCGTTAAACCTAACAGGAATAGCGCCAATGTGCTGTACCTTGGAAATTACATGTCCTGCGGCAGTAACAATTGTTTGCGGAACAAGTATCGACCCATCAGTTACAGGAATGCCAGTGGTAAATAAATCATGTGGTAACACATCGTTTGTTTACAGTGATTCAGCAATGTCTTCTTGTGTTAACGGAGTTAAAACCTTTACAAGAACATTTACAGTAACAGATGAACAAGGTAACACACAAACATGTACACAAATCATTAATGTTACTGATTTAGCAGATCCAATATTTAATGAAGCACTGCCACAAAATATTACTGTTTCATGTACTTCTTTAGTACCTGCAGCAGCAACATTAACAGCAACAGATAATTGTGGAAATGCGGTAGTAACTTTTGTACAAAGTATCACGGCGGGAACTTGTGCGAACAATTTCACAGTAACCAGAACATGGACAGCAACTGACGGCTGCGGCAACACAACCGTACATACGCAAACCATCACAGTTATTGATAATGTGGCACCAACATTTGTAGGTTCATTACCTGCAGCTGCAGTAATGGTATCTTGTTCTAAAGATGTACCAGCAGCACCAACATTAACGGCAAGCGATAATTGTGGTACAGCAACTGTAACTTTAGTTGAAACAACCACAGCGGGAACTTGTGCAAACAATTTTACGTTAACCAGAGTATGGACAGCAGCAGACGCTTGTGGAAACACAACAACTTATACACAGGTAATTACAGTTAACGATGATATTGCTCCTGCATTCGTAGGAACATTACCAGCAAATGAAACTGTTTCGTGCGATAACGTACCAGAAGCCGTAACTTTAACAGCGACTGATAATTGCGGAACTCCAACAGTAGCAATGACCGAAACAAGAACGAATGGTTCTTGTCCAAACAGTTATGTATTAAACAGAGTTTGGACGGCTACGGATGCTTGTGGAAACAGCGTCTCTCATACACAGGTAATAACTGTTACCGATACTGTAAAACCTGTATTTACAAGTACTTTGCCAACAGATACAACCGTATCGTGTTCAGCTGACGTACCTGTAGTACCAACTGTAACAGCAATTGATAATTGTGGAGCGGCTACTGTAACATTTACAGAGACAAGTGTAGCGGGAAGTTGTGCAGACAATTATGTACTTACCAGAATCTGGGCGGCAACTGATGAGTGTGGAAATACATCAACACATATGCAGACCATCACAGTGGCTGATACTGTTAAACCGGTATTTAGCGGAACATTGCCTGTTGCCAAAATTTCTGTTGCTTGTGACAATATTCCATCAGCAGCAATATTAACAGCGACAGATAATTGTGGAACGGCAACAGTTATATATAATGAAACAAGAGTGAACGGCTTATGTGCAAACAGTTATGATTTAGTTCGCGTTTGGACTGCAACAGATTCTTGTGGTAATATATCAACACATACACAAACGGTTAAAGTATCAGATACAGCTAAACCTGTATTTGTAGAAGCTTTACCGACAAACGTAACTTATTCTTGTTCTTCAGAAGTACCAGCAGCAGCAATATTAACAGCGACAGATAATTGTGGCATTGCAACGGTAACTTTCAGTGAAACCAGAGTAGATGGTTCTTGTGCAAACAGTTATGTTTTAACCAGAACTTGGACAGCAACAGATGAATGTGGAAATTCAACAACCCATTCTCAAACCATTACAGTAGCCGATACGACCAAACCTGTATTTGTAGGTACATTACCTGTGAACGCGACTTATTCGTGTTCAACAGAAGTACCATCAGCGGTAACACTGACTGCAACGGATAACTGCGGAACTGCAACAGTTACCTTTAACGAGACAAGGGTATCGGGATCATGTGCCAATGCATATGTACTGACCAGAACATGGACAGCTGCAGACAGCTGCGGCAACACAACTGTACACACGCAGACCATTACTGTAGACGATAAAACCAAACCTGTATTTACCGTAGAACCACAAAACAAAATTGTTGAGTGTGACGGTTTAGGAAACCTTGACGGACCTGAAGGATTTAATGCATGGCTTGCATCAAATGCAGGGGCAGCAGCCACTGATAATTGTGGTGCCGTAACTATAAGCTACCTAATCGAAGATACCAATACCATTTGTGGAGGAGCAGGTACGATTATTGTTGATTTTATAGCAAAAGACCAGTGCGGTAACTTTACTGTTAAACAGGCGGTGTATATGATTTTAGACAGAACACCTCCGGTAGTTACCCCTGCATCAGATTTAGTTATCCAATGCAGTATTAATGGGGAAGACGAGTTAAATGCCTGGTTGTCTAACAACGGTGGGGCAACGGCTACAGATTCCTGCGGACTGATAACCTGGAAACATAATTATCAAAGTTCACTTGCCATCTGCGGAGCACCGATTCTGGTGACCTTTACGGCAACGGATTCATGTGGAAACTTTAGTACGACACAGGCTACAGTAAGCGTAATAGATACGATCGTACCCGTACTTACAAAACAAGCTCAGGGATTAACGGTACAGTGTGGTACAAACACCACACAGGCATTAAACAACTGGTTGGCAAACCATGCGGGAGCAGAAG